>JAEEGI010009640.1_pt1 | contig 21114 bp, 16 predicted proteins | sample 8958751 | NCBI WGS metagenome assembly JAEEGI01 (sample SAMN16246545, study PRJNA631951) | gut metagenome | biome: gut microbiome; feature: rumen; material: KS-attached | host: Bos | place: Iran: Karaj | collected 2018-10 | reverse complement strand
CCACAAATGATCATTAAAATATTCATGACCATTCGTGGGCTTTAATGGACATTCGTGTTAAATAAAGAAGAGAAATTACTGGATTTAGATGCCGGAGTAGGCGACGCCGTAGCCGACGAAGCGGTCGTAGCGCTCGCCTGTGGGGCGGTCATAGACCTTGACGAGATACTCGTTGACGGTCTCGTAGTGGTCACCCTCAATGAGTGAGGTCTGGCCCACGGTAGTGCCGTCAGGTACCCAAAGATACATGTAATTGTAGGCTCCTTGCTTGAGCAGCAGGTCGGCGGTGTAGCAGCCGCTGCTTGCGTCATAGTTCATCATCGCCTGGCTGGCGGGATAGCCCTCCAGGAATTCGCCATAGAGCCACACGTTGCCGCCATTAAGCTTACCCAAAGTGTTGAGGGAGAAGTGCGTAATCATGTAGTCGGCCTGCAGGGCATTTTCGCCAAAGGCCTCGGCATTGCGGATGGTGAATCGGCCGTACTGCGTCTTGTCATAGAGGTACTGCAACTCGTTACGCGGCTCGTCAACCATGAGTACGGCATGGTACATGGGGTCGTAGTAACGGATCGACTGCACGCCCATGTTGATGTTGTGGGCGTTGACGGTTTCGAAACGGCGAAACTCGTTGCCAGCCGCAAAAATCAGGTCCCTGTTGTGCTCATAGGTCACATGGTCCACTCCTACCATCGTGGGACGATTGACTACCACGGCATTGTCGTCACGGGAATTCTGCGAGACAATACAGGTGAACTCGCTATAGGGGTCCTTGATCTGGTTAGGCTTGTATCGGATGTCAAACGACACCTGCTGGAAACGGTTGTTGTATTCGATATCGGTGCGCGAAGTCACCTGCGGGAAGACGCTCACCTTGCCCTCACATACCGAGAATCGTGTCTGGAACAGGATCTTGCTGGGGTCATCCTGCTCATAGACACTGAGCAGATAGTTGCCGCTCACCAGGAACTCCATGTCGCTGTTGGGCAACGTGAACTGGTAGTTGTAGTAATGGACGTAAGTGGCCTCGCTCGGTGCATAGTCGTCGATATCGGCATAATTGAAGCCGCTCACATACTCGCTCTCGACCAGCTGCGACGGCTGCCAGTCGGCATTGCAGTGGGTGACGCTGTAACGCAGATAGTGCACGTCATAGTCCAGATAGTCGAAGTTGACCAGCAGACGGTCGTCGCTGTTCATCATCAGCACCGGCGGGACGTACATGTTGCTGGCCAGGCACACCTTAAGGGAGTGCACATTGTTGTCAAAAATGTGGATGCGGGTGTCCACCTTGCTCTGAGCCACAGCTGCCACGGTCATCAGGCAGCACGCCAGCAGCGACAATATCTTGTTTCTATTCATAGCGGGAATCGTTTATTCGGTTTGACAGCAGTATCGTCGACAGGTTTAACGGAGCAATGTGGAACATTATTGCCCTAGCGCAAGAGCAGATAGACGGTATAGGCCACGTAGGCAGCAAAGAACAGAGCGCCCTCCACGCGGTCAAACTTGTTCTTCTTGAACGTGTATATCACCATAAAGAGCGACAGTGCCGATACCAGCATCACGCAATAGTCCCAAATGTTGATGTCCACAAACTCCAACGGCTTGACGGTAGCGGCAGAACCCAGAATGAACATCAGGTTGAACAGGTTGCTGCCAATGACATTGCCCAGCGCCAGCTGGGGATTCTTCTTGCTGGCGGCGATAACGGCAGTGACCAGTTCGGGCAGCGAAGTGCCCACAGCAACGATGGTGATGGCGATGACCGCCTCGCTCATGCCCCAAGCGCGAGCCAGATTCTTGGCGCTGTCCAGGAACAGGTTACCGCCCCAGATGAGCGCAACCAGCGAGACGAGGGCAATGCCCCACAGCAACCAGGGATTCTTGCCCGCCAGCGATGTGGAAGCCTCCTCGTCGGCCTCTTCCAATGCCTTCTTGGGGTCTTTGCCCTTTTGCACGACCACCCAGCACATGTAGCCCAGGAACAAGACCAGCAGGACAATGCCGTCGAGTCGCGACAGTGTATTTGTCTTGATGCCCGGCGCCATCGAGTCGTTGGCAATTAGCATGACAAACAGCGAGGCCAGGATGACGAACGGGATGTCGCGCAGCCGCTGCAGCCGCTCGATGGGGAACGGCAATATCAAGGCAGTCACACCCAGAATGAGAAACACGTTGGCAATATTGGAGCCCAGCACATTACCCATGGCAATGTCGCCGCTACCCTTCAACGCCGATGACACCGACACAAACAGTTCGGGCGAACTCGTTCCGATGCCCACGATAGTCAAGCCGATGATGAAATTGGAAATTTTAGCCCGCTGGGCAATGGCGACCGATGAGTCTACCAGATAGTTGGCCGCTAACAGCAGGATGCCCAGGCCCACAAAAAGCAAAAGGTAATCCATATCAAAAAACTGTCTATTTTTACTCCTCGGGATAGACGAGGTTCTCTTCCTTAATGTCCTGGAGCACTTCCATGTAATACTTGCGAGCCTCCCACTTGGCCATGGGCAGGTTATTGAGCATGTAATTGCCGCAGTCGTGGGCATTGGCGCCCGGTATCTCGCCATCAAAGTCGGCAATCCACTGGAACAGTTCCTGCATCAGTGGCACGATGTCACGACTCTCCAAGTCACCCCTAAGCAGCAGGTAATTACCAGTGCAGCAGCCCATCGGCCCCCAATAGACCACCTTGTCGCCCCACTGCGGATGGTTGCGCAGCCAGGTTGCTGCCAGATGCTCAAGCGTGTGTATCGCGCTCTGGCTGATGGCCGGCTCGCGGTTGGGCAGCTTCATGCGGATATCAAATGTCGTGACTACATCTCCACCCTGCATATAATCCTTGCGTGACACGTAGATGCCACGCAACAGCCTGGTGTGGTCGATCTTGAAACTTGCTATTTTTTCCATATCTTGTTTTTGTTCTTAGTTGTTAGTATTGCCTAAAACCTAAAGCCCAGTAATAATGTCTTTTACCAGATTGAAAGTTTCTTGAGGAGCGTCGTTCCAGAAGTCGAGGTACTGCCGCGTGTTGTCGTGGCTGGCACCCGGCGAGTCGCTGATGACGCGCAGGGCAAGGAACGGCACTTTGTTGAGGTGGCACACCTGGGCGATGGCACCCGACTCCATATCAACGGCCAAGGCCTCGGGGAAGTTGCCCTTGATGCGACTGACGGCATCCAGGGTGTCGATGAACTGGTCGCCGGAGCAAATCAGGCCCTTGTGGATACCCTCGCGATTGGGGACGAGGTTGAGCAGTCGCTTTGCACCCTCAAAATAGAGAGGCAGACCTTGAACCTGTCCCAGTTCGCTCTCGGGACCGCACCACACATCGTGATAGGCGACACGTGCGCCTGCCACGACGTCCATCACGCTGATGGACTGGTCGGCACCGCCAGCGACACCACTGTTGATGACAAAATCGGGTAAAAATGAATTGACTAACGTCAATGTGCCTATTGCGGCATTGACCTTGCCGATTCCACACTGCATGGCGATGACATCATGACGTCCCACCTTGCCACGGTGGAACTCGCAGCCACCCATCCGGCTCTCCTCGCTATTTTGCAGCAATGGCAAGAGCAGTTCCAGCTCCTTGTGCATCGCTACAATGATTCCAATCTTCATGCTTTATAATTAAGTTTTTGAATTTCTGCCACAAAAGTAGTATTTTTTCTGTGATTATACTATTTTTGCCACATGAAACAGTTGATTGACATCCTGCATGGCGAGGGCCTGACCCTCGTAGTAAAAAGTGCCGACGGCACCCTGCACCGCTATACCCAGCGCGGAGTGAAAGACCTGTTGACGCTGGTGACCACCGCTCCCGAGGTACTCCGCGATGCCCTCATTGCCGACAAGGCCGTGGGCAAGGCGGCGGCAGCCTGTATGGCGGCGGGCGGCGGGCAGCACGTCCATGCCGACGTGATGAGCGAGCCCGCACTGGCCTTGCTGCAAGCACATGGCATAAAGGCGGAATACGGCCAACTGGTGGACCACATCATCAATCGCGCCGGCACAGGCTGGTGCCCCATGGAACAACTGAGCCGCGACATCGACGACCCCGCCACAATTATCCAAAAAATCAAAGAATTCTTCAATAGCCATTAAAAAACACTGGAACCGCGCGGTTCCAGTGCCTCATTGATAAACATCACTAATTGTTACTATGACTGTGTCTTCAGGCTTCATCATTAGATCGTCGTCTGTAATATAGACACCCGAAAACGGCGTTTTGCAACAACAAAACGCCGTTTTAACAAATCTTTAACACAAGCCTATCCCAGATCTCACGCTAAGACGCGAAGCCGCTAAGATTTTAAAGGTTTGCGAATCTAATGTCTATCAAGTGTCCTAGACTACGGACGTTGTGAGCATCACAATTCGGCTTCCTTGAGTTTCTCGGCGTTCTCGGCGACGATGAGGTGGTCGATGCAGTCCTGGATGTCGCCGTCCATGAAGGCGGGCAGGTTATAGATGGTGTATCCGATGCGGTGATCGGTGATGCGGCCTTGCGGATAGTTGTAGGTGCGGATCTTGGCCGAACGGTCGCCCGTCGAGACTAGCGTCTTGCGGCGCGAGGCGATGTCGTCCATGTACTTCTGGTGCTCGTGGTCGTAGATGAAGGTGCGCAGGCGCGCCAGGGCCCTTTCTTTGTTCTTGGGCTGGTCGCGGGTCTCGGTACACTCGATGAGGATTTCCTGCTGCTCGCCCGTGTTGGGGTTGGTCCACATGTAGCGCAGGCGCACACCACTGTTCACCTTGTTCACGTTCTGGCCACCGGCACCGCCGCTGCGGAAGGTATCCCACTTGATCTCGCCCTCGTTGATGTGCACGTCAAACGGCTCGGCCTCGGGCAGCACGGCCACGCTGGCCGCACTGGTGTGTACACGGCCCTGGGTCTCGGTGACGGGCACACGCTGCACGCGGTGCACGCCCGACTCATACTTCAACGTGCCATAGACGTTGTCGCCCGTGATGCTGAATACCACCTCCTTGTAGCCGCCCACAGCACCCTCGCTGCAAGAGGACATCTGCACGTTCCAGCCCTTGGTCTCGCAATAGCGGATGTACATGCGCGCCAGGTCGCCAGCAAACAGGGCTGCCTCGTCGCCGCCCGTGCCGCCGCGGATCTCCAGGACGACGTTCTTGCTGTCCTCGGGATCCTCGGGGATGAGTAAGAGCTTGATTTCCTCTTCGAGTTTGGGCACCTGGGCCTGGTTCTCGTCGATTTCCTCACGTGCCATGGCTCGCAGGTCCTCGTCGGTCTCGTTATCGAGCACAAGTTTGGCCTGCTCGATGTCTTCGAGCAGTTTGCGGTAGCGGTGTGTGGCCGTCAACAGGGTCTCGAGGCTCTTGTACTCCTTGGTGAGCTTGACGTAGCGCCGCTGGTCGGCGATGACGTTGGGGTCGGTAATCAACGTGCCGATTTCCTCAAACCGTGCATCGAGGCCGTCCAGACGTTGCAATAAAGATGATTCTGCCATGATGATTGTTCTGAATTTGGCTGCAAAAATACATAGAATTCTCGGAATTCTGTGTACATTTGTGGCATGAAACGCCATCTATCGCTATCTGATTTGCCCATAACGGCATTATTGTGGAACCTGCTGGTCGTCTATTGTGCCTACACGCTGTGCCGCGCCGCTTTCCTGGCGCTCAACTGGTCACTGTATGCCGGCACGCTGACTTTTGGCCACACGATGGAACTGTTCGGCGCCGGACTGCTGTTCGACACGCCCGCCATCCTCTACACCAATGCCATTATCCTGCTGATGTTCCTGTTGCCGCTGCACTGGAAGGAGCGCGCGGGCTACTATCGCGTGGCGAGGTGGATCTATACCGTCGTGAACAGCATCGCCGTGTACATCAACCTGATGGACTGCGTGTACTTCCCCTTCACGGGCAAGCGCACCACGGCATCGGTGTTCGCCGAATTCGGTAACGAGAGCACTGGCGAGATGCTGAAAATCTTCGGCGGGCAGTTCTTGAGCCACTGGTACCTCGTGCTGCTAGCCGCACTGGTCACCTGGGCCTTCTGGAAACTCTTCCGTCCCCGTAGAGACGTAAAATATTGCGTTTCTAGAACGCCCTCTGGCATCTCTACATATTATATTGTTCAAGTATTGTCGCTGCTGGTTGCCATCCCGTTGTGCATCGGCGCCATCCGCGGCGGTTTCACCAAGGCGACGCGCCCCATCACCATCAGCAACGCCAACCAGTACGTCAACCGCCCTGCCGAAACGGGCATCGTGCTGAACACGCCGTTTTCAATCTTCAGGACCTTGAAAAAGACACCTTTTGTCATTCCCGACTACATGAGCGACGAGGAGGCGACCACGCTCTATACCCCACTCCACCAGCCTGCCGACAGCACCGCGTTCACGCCCCGCAACGTGGTGGTGCTGATTCTGGAAAGTTACAGCAAGCAGCACATCGGTTTTTACAACAAGACCTTGCGCGGCGGCACCTACAAGGGATTCACGCCCTTCCTGGACTCCCTCATCACCAGCAACGCGATGACTTTCAGGTACTCCTATGCCAACGGGCGCAAGAGCATCGAGGGCATGCCGTCGGTGCTGTCGTCGCTGCCCAACTTTGTCGAACCGCTGTTCCTCACGCCCGCCTCGCTCAACGCCATGTCGGGACTGGCCCGCGAATTAGGCGAGAACAAGGGTTATACCACAGCCTTTTTCCACGGAGCACAGAACGGTTCGATGGGATTTCAGGCCTTTGCCCGCGCCACGGGGTTCCAGCGCTACTATGGCCGCGACGAGTTTAACGCCGACCCCAATTTCCACGGCGACGATGATTTTGACGGCACGTGGGCGATTTGGGACGAGGAGTTTTTCCAGTTCTTTGCCGAGCAGTTGGGCAGGTTGCAAGAGCCGTTCATGACCGCGCTGTTCAGCGCGTCGTCCCATGATCCTTTTGTCGTGCCCGAGAAGTACCAGGGCCGCTTCCCGCAGGGCGAACGCCCCCTGCAGCAGTGCATCGCCTATACCGACTATGCCTTGAAGCGCTTTTTTGAGGCTGCAAGCAAGCAGCCGTGGTTCCAGAACACACTGTTTGTCATCACTGCCGACCACGTGAGCCAACAGATCGACCCGTTCTACTGCACCACGCTGGGCAACTACTGCGTGCCCATCATCCTGTATGCGCCGGGCGACACGTCATTGCACGGCTACGACGAGGAGCGCGTGGTGGAGCAGATCGACATCATGCCCACCGTGCTCAGCTACCTGCATTACGACAGGCCCTATATCGCATTTGGACAAAACATGCTGGGCGGCAACCCTGATGAGGGTTTTGCCCTGCACTGGCTGCCCGAATCGAGCAGCTACGAGTACGTTTGGGGCGATTACGCCCTGCAATTCGACGGTAAGCAGGTTACCGCAGCCTATGCCTTCCGCACCGACTCCACCTTTAGCCACAACGTGCTGGGCACCATGCCGCCAGCCACGCTCGACCGCATGCAACGCCACATGAAGTCCGTCATCCAGCAATACATGCAACGCATGACCACCGACAACCTCGTCATCAAATAAGAGGGCATGTCATAATTCCAGCAAAGAATTATAACCGCCCTGCGGGCGGGAAATTATTCAAATTTCATTTAAACAAATTTGTTTAATTTCCCGTGCGTAAGCACGGTTATATTACCGAGTCGTAATTATGACACAATCTCTTATCTCCTTGCTACAGTTTACATGAAGTAGAAGCCCATGATGTTGTAGACTTTGTTGACGAGGGCGAGGCGGTCGATGTCGGGGCGAGTCGAGAAGAAGAGGAAAATGAGGTCACGCTCGGGAATCTTGCCGGCATAGATGGTGAAACCGCCGTTGTCGCCCAGGTGATAGACGTGGGTGGGTTGGCCTGGAAAGTCCTGTACAAAGAAGCCGTAGCCGTAGCCTGTGTAAGGCTGGTAGCCATAGTTGGCATTTTGGGGAATCTGTATCCACGGCTGATAGGCCAGACGTTTGCTGGCGGCAGTCCAGATGCGGTTATCACGCAGGGCGTATTCCCAGCGCAAGAAGTCGTTGATCGAGCAATACAGGGCTCCGTCGGCCTTGGTGGCAAAGAAGCTTTCCTCGCCGTAGTCATATTCCTTCCACATTCCATTATTATCGCGTTCATAGCCGTGGGCCATGTGGGGAATCTTGCGGTTAGGCTCAAAGTAGCAGCAAGTCTGCATCTCAATCCTGTCGAAGATATTCTTCTGCATATAGGTCTCGAACGGCATGCCTGTGACTCGTTCCACAATCTGGTAAATAAGCTGGAAAGTGGGATTGATGTACTCATATTGAGAGCCTGGAGTGAAATTCAGATGGTCGAGCGTCTTCATATAGCCTACCGACTCGACATCGGTGCTGTAGAGGACAAAATTGCGGTCATCGCGCGAGCGAGCGTCAGGGATGCCCGAGGTATGGCTTAGAATGTGGTGTATCGTAATATCCTTGAAGAACGGCGCCTTGAACTCGGGGAAGAACTTCGACAGCGGGTCGTTGAGCGAGATCTTGCCCTCCTCGACAAGCTGCAACAGCGCCACAGCCGAGAACTGCTTCGAGACCGATGCAATGCAGAAGTTGGTCTCTAAGGTCACTGGCTCCTTGGTCTCCATGTCAGCGACGCCAAAACAGCGGCTGTACAGGGTTTCCTTGCCCTGCAGGATGATCACAGCAGCACCAGGCTCATTAGGATTGTTATACACCGCATCGAAGACGGCATCGATGCGCTTGGCCAATATTTCATTTATCATGTTTTGTGCCATGGCTGAGACGGCAAAAGCCATCATCACCGAAATCATTAGTATTGTCTTTTTCATCATGGGGGCAAAATTAGTAAAAAGTTGTTAGTTGATAACTCTTAGTTATTAGTTTTTGGTATTTTTCACTTCGTGCAAGATAGGTCGCGCCTCGACAATGGCAAGAAAAAAATGTTTTTATTGCCATTGTGCTCGGCTTGCACTACCTTTGCAATCGTAAAATCATCAAAAGAACGACAATATGAGAATTTGGATACTGACAATCATAGCAGCTGTGGGCTGCATCACGGCATGGGCCGGCGAGGATAATTACACGCAGTGGGTCAACCCCAGGATTGGCACCGGCGGGCACGGACACGTGTTCATGGGGGCCAATGTGCCGTTCGGCTACGTGCAGCTGGGTCCTACCGAGCACACGCGCGGTTGGGACTGGTGTTCAGGCTACCATGAGAGCGACTCGGTGCTCATCGGTTTCGGCCACCAGCACCTGAGCGGTACGGGCATCGGTGACCTGGGCGACGTGGCTTTGCTGCCCGTTCCCGACAGCGACAAGCGGGAAATCATCTTCAGACACAGCGACGAGACCGTACGCCCCGGCTATTATGCCATCACGCTGCGCGATGCAGGCAAGCCCTATGTCAACGTGGAGCTTACTGCCACCCAGCGCACGGGCATGCACCGCTACACCTTCGCTGCCTCGCAAGCGACCTGCCAACTGCTGCTGGATTTGGGACAGGGAACCGGATGGGATACGCCCAAGCAGATGAAGATGAAGCAGTTATCGCCCCGCATGATTGCCGGCTATCGGCATTCGTCGGGCTGGGCACGGGCCCAAAAGGATTTCTTCGCCATGGAGTTCTCACAGGATGTGAAGCTGGAGAAACTCAATGGTGATACGATAGGTGTGATCACTACCCCCAACAACGGCACTCCGCTGCTTGTCAAGACCGGCATGTCGGCGGTAAGCATCGAGAACGCCATCGGCAACCTGATGAGCGAGAATCCCGGGTGGGAATTCTACGATGTCGTGGCTGCGGCCGACAAGGCTTGGAACGCCGAGTTGAGCAAAATCAACATCTCGACGAGCAACCAGAATGACAAAACGGTGTTCTATACCGCCTTGTTCCACACGATGGTGGCACCGTCGGTGTTCAGTGACGTGTGCGGCGAGTACCGCGGTGCCGACGGCGAGGTTCATGAGGGCGATTTCACCAATTACACTACCCTATCCCTTTGGGATACTTACCGCGCCGCCCACCCCTTGCAGACGCTCATACACCGCGAGAAGCAAACTGATATCGCCCAAACCTTCCTGCACATCTTTGAGCAGCAGGGCAAATTACCCGTGTGGCACCTGATGGGCAACGAGACCGACTGCATGGTGGGCAACCCCGGTGTGCCCGTGCTGGCCGACCTGGTGTTGAAGGGCTTTGATGTGGACCCACAGGCGGCCTTGAAGGCTATGACCACGAGCGCGATGCTTGACGAGCGCTCGATGGGGTTGTTGAAGCAATACGGGTACATTCCCTACGACTTGGAACCCGACAAGGAGACCGTGGCGCGCGGACTGGAATATGCGCTTGCCGACTGGTGTATCGCCCAAGTAGCCAAAATCGCCGGTGACCAAGAGAATTACAGCTATTTCAACGAGCGCAGCAAATCCTACCGCCATTATTTTGACAAACAGAGCCGTTTCATGCGGGGCAAGGACAGTAAAGGCCATTTCCGCGACATCAAGGAATTTGACCCGCTCTCGACCAAGCACCGTAACGACGACTACTGCGAGGGCAATGCCTGGCAGTACACCTGGCTCGTGCCGCACGACGTGCACGGTCTGGTAGCACTGTTCGGCAGCGAAAAAGCCTTTACCGAGAAGCTCGACTCGTTGTTCATCGTCGAGGGTGACTTGGGCGAGGATGCATCGCCCGACGTGAGCGGCCTCATCGGCCAGTATGCCCACGGCAACGAGCCCAGCCACCACATCATCTACATGTACAACTACGTGGGACTGCCCTGGAAGGCGGCACCCCTCATCCGCCAAGTGCTGCGTGAGCAGTACCGCAACGACCTGGACGGCCTGAGCGGCAACGAGGACGTGGGCCAGATGTCGGCATGGTACGTCCTATCGTCCATCGGCCTGTATCAAGAGGAGCCCGCAGGTGGCAAGTACATCATCGGTTCACCGTTGTTCAACGAGGCGAGCGTCAACGTCGGTAACGGCAAAACGTTTACCGTCAAGGCGCTGAACAACAGCGATGAGAACATGTACGTGCAAAGCGCCAAGCTCAACGGCAAGCGTTACGACAAGAGTTACATCGACTACCGCGACATCATCGCCGGCGGCATCCTCGAACTCACGATGGGCCCCAAGCCCAGCAAATGGGGAAGCAGTAAAAAGGCCAGGCCCTAGCGCCACATCTAAGCCAATGGCTTGCAATACATCGACACCCAATCACTACAAACATTGAACCGAATGAGAAAACTACTCTTGATATTGGCCTTAACGACCTGGAGTCTTGCTGCACTTGCAGCTAGCCTGGAGCCGGTTGATTACGTGAGCACGCTGGTGGGGACGCAATCGAGTTTCCAACTGTCTACGGGTAACACCTACCCCGCCATCGCCATGCCCTGGGGCATGAACTTTTGGGTGCCTCAGACAGGCAAGATGGGCGACGGATGGCAATACACTTATGATGCTCATAAGATACGCGGCTTCAAGCAGACGCACCAACCCAGCCCGTGGATCAACGACTACGGCCAGTTCTCGCTGATGCCCACGGTGGGCGAACCCGTATGGGACGAGAACGAGCGCGCCAGCTGGTTCTCGCACAAGGCCGAAACGGCAACGCCCTATTACTACAAGGTCTATCTTGCCGACTATGACTTAATTGCCGAGGTAGCACCCACCGAGCGCGCCGCCATCCTGCGGTTCACCTTCCCCGAGACCGACCAGGCCAACGTCGTCATAGACGCTTTTGACAAGGGCTCCGTCGTCAGGATAGATCCTGAGCATCATACGGTATATGGTTACTCGACCCGAAATAGCGGCGGCGTGCCTGAAGGCTTCAAGAACTACTTTGTCATTCAGTTTGACAAGCCGTTCTCATCGTTAAGCGTTATTGAAGACAGTATCATTCGCAAGGGCGAAAAGGGCATCGGCTGCAACCATGCCGGAGCCATCGTGACGTTCAACACCCGCCGTGGCGAGCAGGTCAATGCACACGTCGCCTCATCGTTCATCAGCCAGGACCAAGCCCTGGTCAACTTGCGGGAATTGGGCAGTGATGACCTTAAAACCGTCAAGGAGAAAGGGCGCCAGCGCTGGAATGAGGTGCTTGGCCGCATCATGGTCAAGGAAGATGACATCGACCACCTGCGCACGTTCTACTCGTGCCTGTACCGCTCGGTGCTGTTTCCCCGCAGTTTCTATGAAATCGACGCCAACGGAAATCCCGTTCACTATAGCCCATACAACGGCCAAGTGCTGCCGGGGCGACTGTTCACCGATACGGGCTTTTGGGACACCTTCCGCGCCCTGATGCCGTTTGTCGACCTGATGTACCCCTCGATGGGCTCGTGGATGCAGGAAGGACTGGTGAACACCTGGCTCGAGAGCGGCTTCCTGCCTGAATGGGCGAGCCCGGGACACCGCAACTGCATGGTGGGCAACAACAGTTGCTCGGTGGTTGCCGACGCCTACCTCAAGGGCCTGCGCGACTATAATGTAGAACAATTGTGGGATGCCCTCATGCATGGCATCGGTGCTGTCCACCCCGAAGTGAATTCAACGGGCCGATTGGGTTACGAGTACTACAATGATTTGGGTTATATCCCTTGTGATGTGGGCATCAATGAGAGCGTAGCCAGGACGCTGGAATACGCCTATGACGACTGGTGCATCTACCGTCTGGGCAAAGCATTAGGCAAACCTAACGATGAGATTGAGGTTTTCGCCGAACGTGCGATGTATTATCGCAACGTGTTTGATTCTGAAACCAAACTGATGCGGGGTCGCCTCTCTGACGAAAGCTTCCAGACGCCCTTCAGCCCATTGAAATGGGGCGGCGCATTCACCGAGGGCAACAGCTGGCACTACACATGGAGTGTCTTCCACGACCCGCAGGGCCTCATTGACCTGATGGGAGGAAAGGGCATTTTCTGCCAGATGCTCGATTCCGTTTTTGCTGTGCCGCCTGTATTCGATGACAGTTACTATGGCTACACCATCCACGAGATACGCGAGATGCAGATCATGAACATGGGCAACTACGCCCACGGCAACCAGCCCATCCAGCACATGATTTACCTCTACAACTACGCCGGACAGCCGTGGAAAGCGCAATATTGGGTCACCCAGGTCATGGACCGCCTGTACAGCGCTGCCCCCGACGGCTACTGCGGTGATGAGGACAACGGGCAGACCTCGGCATGGTATGTGTTCTCGGCACTGGGATTCTACCCCGTGTGCCCCGGCAGCAACCAGTATGTGATTGGGGCTCCATATCTGGATAAGGTCACCCTTAACCTCGAAAACGGCAAGCAAGTGACCATCACCCGCGAGGGCGAGGGCTGCTACATCCAGTCGATGACCATCGACGGAAAGCTATACACACATAATTATTTGGAACATAGCCGATTGATGCAAGGTTGCAACATTCGGTTCGTTATGGGAGACAAGCCCAACAAGCAACGCGGCATCTCCACGGCTGACCGGCCCTACTCTTTCTCCGTCAGCAAATAAAGGCAAACTACAACCCACTAAAAATAAGAGCCGCGACGCTCACGCGCCACGGAACTTATTGCAAATAACATTTCTCCAAATTTATTAACTTTTAATATAGAATTGATCTAAAAGCTGGAAAAGCCTATTAGTTGTTAATGTCAATCTCAAATGTCAATCATTTGACACCGCAAATATACAATCATTTTGCCAAACAACAAAAAAACAACGGTTTTTTTTCAATTTATTCAGCGAAATTACGGTAATTTACTATAAATCTCGTCATTTACCTCCTCAAGCCAGTCGGTTGTGGATCCCTGCTCGACCTTTGTCATATAAGTCAGATGCTGGAACCAGCTATCACGGGCAGCGCCGTGCCAATGCTTGACACCCTCGGGGATGGCGATTACAGTACCCGGCTTGAGCTCGACCGGAGCTTTGCCCCACTCCTGATACCAGCCACGTCCATCGACACAGATGAGCACCTGCACCGCCTTGTGGTGAATGTGCCAGTTGTTGCGGCAGCCAGGCTCAAAAGTCACGTTGACCGGACCACCGTTCTGGGCATCCATCGGTGCCAGATAGCTGCTGCCAATGAAATATTTGGCATATTCACTGTTATAGTCTCCACGCGGCCATGTTCCGTCGTTGGGACGACCCTCGTTGAAGGGCTCGCCATAGACGGCAGCAACTGCCTTGCGGGCGCGCCATGCCTCGACCTGGCCTACAGTAGCTGCCAACACGTTGGGGATTGCATGGAGCTCTTCATCGGTGACACCCATGTTGCGGGCACCCTTGACATGGGCCAGCAGTTGAGGCTCACAGCCCTCAAGGGTAGCAATGGCACTTACTGTCACGATCTCACGCTCGGGTTCGCTGAGCGTGTTACGGGCAAATATATCACCGAAGAGGTGTGCCTTGAGATAATAGTCGGTCTGGGGCGCGAAGCTGTAGTTGAACGGCTGTCCCGACAAACGGGTCTGCACCTCGGTGCCTTGCTTGAGGGCATCATAGTCCTCGGGCAGCGGAGCGGCATCGGGCCCGATTTCTGTCGGTTTTCCGGCCTGCTCACGTTCAGCTACCACCTGCTGGAGCACGCCCAGGGCGTTGAGCGAACGAGGAAAACCCGTGTAAGCATACAATTGTGAGAGTGCCTCCTTGGCCTGATTGACGGTGAGTCCGTCGTCAAGAGCAGTATTCAGGGCGGGAGCAAGTGCTTTGAGGTCACCTTTGGCCTCCAGTGCGGCAATAGTTGCCAAATGTTGTTTCTGGATGTTCATGGGAACTTGCGCTTGGAAATGAAACGAAGTCAACAAAATCAAAAGAACGGTGATTGAAATATTCTTCAACATAAACATCAGCATTACAAGCAGTTGCGGAAAATCACCTCAATATCCTCTTGCTTCAAGGGGACAAAACCAGGCAACGTGCCACCCATGCACGCCTTGCGTGCCATGGTGGGAATGTGCTCGTCACCAATGCCCAACTCAGTGAAGCTGCTCTTCAGACCCAACGTGCCAAAGAGGAATTCCTTGGTCTTCTCGATAGCCTGGCGGGCGATGTCCATCGCAGGCTGATCGGGATTGATACCGAAGACGTTCACACCGAACTGTACATACTTGCTTACGGTCTCCTCGCTCAGGCAGTATTCCATCCAGCGAGGGGTGATGATGGCAAGACCCAATCCATGAGTGATGTCATAGTAGGCCGACACCTCATGCTCCATCGGGTGGCAGCTCCATGCCTGGCGCTTGCCGCCGTTCACAAAGCCGTTGATGGCCCATGACGAAGTCCACATCAGGTTGGCGCGTGCCTCATAGTTCTCAGGTTCCTGCATGGCGATGGGGGCATACTTGATGATGGTCTTCATCATGCCCTCCATGAAGCAGTCGAGCATATACAGGTCCTGATTCATATTGAAATAGACCTCAAAGATGTGTGAAAGCATGTCGGCTGCACCACAAGCAGTCTGGTAAGGACTCACCGTATAGGTCACAGTCGGGTCAAGGAAAGAGACCTTGGGCAACAAGGTGGGACTCTCGACACGACCGATCTTGTCATTGGTCTCGGGATTGCTGATGACGCCACCGGCATCCATCTCGCTACCCGTTGCCGAGAGTGTCAGCACACTGATGATGGGCAGAGCCTCGGTGATGGGTGCCCACTTCTCGGTGAAAAAGTCCCACGGGTCATGATCAACCTTAGCACCGGCCGCCATGAACTTGGTGGCGTCGATGGTGGATCCGCCGCCCACGGCGAGCAGCACGTCGATGTTGTGCTCCTTGCACATCTGGGCACCGCGGCGCACGCTGTCGATGCGGGGATTGGGTTCGATGCCCGACAGTTCGAACAGTTCCATGCCGGCTTTCTTGACCTCGGCCACCACGGCATCGTACAGACCCGTACGCTTGATTGAGCCGCCACCGTAGGTAAGCAGGACTCGTTTACCAAACTTTGCCAACTCCTCGCTGAGGTGCTGCAACTGATTCTCTCCAAAATAAACCTTGACAGGTATGTTATAAACGAAATTGTTCATCTATTTATCTAAGTTAGAGGTTAATAATGACGTAATTCTTGGTGCCGAGGCCAATGTGCTCGGCCCAGTCGATGGTGTGGGTGCCGTGACGGCTATTGATGCGCTCGATAAGGGGCGCGTTGTCATCGCCAGCGGCGGCCTTGTGGTTCATCACCATCTGCACGCAAGCCCAATCCAGAGCCACGGGGTCCAGGCTGGCCATGATGCCCATGTCCTTGAGTTTGGGTTCCTCGGGGGTGCCGTCGCAGTCACAATCGACCGACATGTTGTTCATCACATTTATATATATAATTCGTCCGCCCATGTAGTTATGTACTGCCTGGGCCGCAGCAGCCATCGACTCGAGGAAATCGTCCTGTTCGGCAATCTGTTGCCACAGCTGGCCTGCATCACTGGTCTTGCCTGCGGTATGGATATAAGCCTTGCCGGATGTGCTGGCAACGCCAATCGACGCATTTTTCAACACGCCGCCATAGCCACCCATGGCATGGCCCTTGAAATGAGCCAGGTTGATCATCCAGTCATAATTGGCCAAGTGGTCGCCCACGATGTCATACTTGATATGGGTACGGTCTTTTACGGGAATGCGCATCTGGCCGTATTCGTCCATGATGTCCACGGCAAAGATGGAATCAAAGCCGTGCTCATGAATGGTCTGCCAATGCTTAGAAACATCTTGACGGGAACCGCCATAAGCTGTGCAGCACTCAACGATTGTGCCATTCACCTCTTCCACCAGGTTGCGGATCAATGTGGGTTTGAGGTAATGGTTGTTACCACCTTCACCAGTGCTGATTTTCACCGCCACGCGGCCTGTTGTCTCAACTCCCAAGGCTTTGTAGATTTTCACTAGCGCTTCGGGGGTGATTTCTGACGTGTAATATACCTTACTTTGAGCGCTGGCCATGAGTGCCAACAGTGACACAAACATGGCAATTAACGACAGTTTTCTATTCATAGACAAAAAGGAATTAAAGTGAATCAATCCATGATTTCATTTCGGCCTCGCCCATGTAGTTGAGGTTCTTGGGGTCCACCCAATTGGCACCGGGAGCCGAGGGCTTGAGATACTTCATCGTCTCGCCGGCACCACTGCCACCCGAAGTGAAGAAAGGCACGATTGTCTTGCCCGTCAAGTCATACTGCTCCAGGAAGGTGTTGATGATTGTCGGGGCGATGTACCACCAGATGGGATAGCCCACAAACACTGTGTCGTACTGCTCCATGTTCTCCACCTTATTGGCAATAGCGGGGCGACTGCTCTTGTCGGCCATTTCGACGCTGCTGCGGCTGGATTTGTCACGCCAATTCAAGTCAGCGGGTGTGTAGGGGACTTCGGGAACGATTTCATGCAGGTCGGCATTAGCCACCTTAGCCAGTTTGGTAGCTGCCTCCATAGTCGTGCCTGTTGCACTGAAGTAGGCCACCAGGGTCTTCTTGCTGTTATTACTCATATCGTTGTTCTTGATGTTTTGCGCGCTAGCGGTCAGCCCGGCAAAGAGTGCCAAGCAACCGATAGCGATAGTTGTTAATAAAAAATGCTTCATGTTCATTTTGACAAGAGTTTATCAATAAGGTCCGTTACGTCTGCGATATTTACTGCCTCATCTCCATTGATGTCGGCAACGTGCTCTTCAATGTGGTCACCACTGCCAAGCAGATAATCGATAAGCGCCGTCACGTCAGCGATGTTGAGATTACCGTCACCGTTGACGTCACCTTCAACCGCCTCCGCAAGTTCAAATGTAACCGTCACGCTCCCACTGCCCAACGCTTCGGCCAAACCGGTGGGATCATTGATGGCGCCTATGCGGGTATAAGAGTAGGTCGTCTCAAAAGTTTGATAGAACAAAACTAGGCAACTCCTGCCATAGAGCATGATGTCGCCGGCGTGAATCATATCAGGAACGCTTTCATCAACAGTAAAAGACTGACTCAAGTAATAGTACTTCTCGTTACCGTTTAATTCGGACATATTGATTGTGAGCGGCAACAGTTCCCTGAAATCCTCGGCCGTGTTATTATCGGCAAGGGTGGCAGGAAAGACCTTGTCACCCACGATGACACGCATTGTGTTGGTCTTGGGAAGCTCAAAATCAAGTGTGTTGAGCCATTCGGCAGCCAACTGCTGCATTTGGGTGCGTTGACTGTAGTTGATGTAGAGCGGATTGCCAACAAAGACACTGTTAGGCAGGTAGTTGTGGGCATCATTAACCACACCATTGATGCCGCTGCTATAGCTCGTCACGGCCAAAGCGACCTGCTTGCTATCGAGTTTGTCAACATGGTTGTGCAGGAAGGTGAGCATCGGGTTGGCCATCTTGCCGTTCCACAGCGGGGTGCAGATGATAATGGCATCCCACTCGTCAAAGCTCTCGACACTCGTTTTGATCTCAGGCCAGTTGCCTGCATTGATCTGGCTGCGCTCGTTGTTGGCGTAGTTATAGGTCGTCTGGCTCTCGGGGCGAGGATAGTTGCCATGGTCCTCCACCTGGAGCAACGTGCCACCGCACTCGTTGGCAATATGCTGAGCCAACGTCTCGGTCACCCCGCTATAGGTGTAATACACAACCAACGTGCGAACTTGGCTGACAGGCTCAGCCTCTGCCACAGCAAACATCGTCATCACACAAGCAAAAAGCAATAATAGTTTTCTCATTTCAGTCATACTCGGCATTAATATTCACGTTGCAAAATTATAGCAATTTTCAATAATAACCCATACCAATATTACCCATATTTTTACCATAATTACTCATTCAACGTTCATCTACCCAGGGAACCGGGACTCAACAATCAACCAAAGACTCTCCAAAGATCAAATTTACATCATTGCCTCTGTCGTGCATATAACAAATTTCTTGTCACAGGATTTTTTGTAAGCAAAATTAACTTTTCGGCTGATTTTTTTGGCATTTAATTAAACTTCTACTAATTTTGGCAGCAAATAATCAAACGTCAACATAACAATTAATATCAAAAATTATGAGTTTTAAGAATCTATTGAGTGCGTGCTTGCTCGCCTCATTGACGTCTATTAGTCTAAGCGTCAATGCAGCCAACATCAACGTCAACGTTGCCCGTCAAACAGCAAGCGATTTTCTGAAAGTTCACGCTGTCACTACTCCCGGGTCGTTTAAGGCTCCTTCGATGAATGACTTGAAGCTTGCCTTTACTGAGCCTTCATCGGTTGACCACAATACCAATGCTTACTATGCCTTCAACATTAATGGTGGCGGTTTTATCATCGTCGCCGGTGAGGACCGCGCCAACCAGGTGCTGGGCTACAGCGACAATGGTCATCTGGATTTCAACAACCTGCCTGAGAACTTCAAGGCACTGCTGAACAGCTACCAGGAGGAGATTGAATATCTGCAGTCGCACCCTGAGCTGAACGTGGCTCCTGCCGTCCGGACCGCTCGCGGTACCGGTATCGAGCCCCTGATTAAGACCAACTGGGGCCAGGAGATGCCTTACTACCTGCAATGCCCCATCTACCAAGGCGAGTATTGTGTCGTGGGCTGTGTTGCCACAGCCATGGCTCAGGTGATGTATTACTGGCGTTATCCAACCAGCTGCAACGGCATCAGCTCCTATTATTGCTATGACATTGGTCAGACGGTTCCCGCCCTGCCATCAACTACGTTTGATTACAGTTTGATGCTTCCGTCCTACTGCCACTGGGATTGGGACCTGAGCGAACTCATTCAGGACACCTATACCGATGAGCAGGCCCAGGAGGTAGCTAAACTTTCGCGCTACTGCGGCCAGGCAGTGGATATGGGTTACAGCCCTGAAGGCAGCGGTGCCTATACCTTCAGCCAATTGGCAGCCATGAAAGACTTTGGCTACAGTTCTTCGGCCCATTCTGAGGAACGCAACGGCTGGTGGTCCAGCAACTACACTACCGCCGAATGGGAAGCCCTGCTTAAACAGGAACTAGACCTGCGTCGCCCAATCCTGTACTCTGCCAACGACCCTGCAGCTGGCGGCCATGCCTTCATCTGCGACGGCTATAATGCTGAAGGCCTGTTTCACTTCAACTTCGGCTGGTACGGCACTTGCGACGGCTGGTATGCTTCCACCGCACTGAACATGACTCACCGTGATGGTGATGTGCTTCACTTCAATTCTGGCCATGAGGTCTTGGTGGGCATGGTTCCTCCCGTCTATTGCATAATCTCGGCCGACCGCCTGAACACCACCGACGAGCTTCTGGCCCTGGGTGATGTGATGACCGTCCAGGCCAGCAACGTCGACATCTTTACCAGCTATCCTAATCTCAACCTTCTTTTCTCGATCAACAACGAAGCTGGCAGATTCCTGTCCACCAGTCAGGTAGTGAACGTAGCTACAGACAGCTTTGAGCAGGGCAGCACCGTGTCAAGTGCCATTACCCTTCCCACTACTCTGGAGAACGGATTCTACTCACTGCAATTCCGCTATTCCTATGGCTCCAACTCCCGAGTGAGCACACCGATTGACTGCGAGAGCGGTCAGCTCCAAGTTGTTGGACACCTTGCCCGTTACAACTCACAATTCACCATCGATGACGTGACCACAGCTATCGACTGGCTATTAACCGGAGAAAAACCTGGTGTGACCATCGAGGACGTAACCGAGCTGATTGACGTCCTGTTGTCCTGATACCATTTCATGAAATGCTTTATATAATTAACATAATCAACCTTATCAAACACATCACGTTATGACGTTTAAACAAATCATGGGTTCACTGACGTTTGCGGCGCTGGCAATGACAGCGCTTAACGTCAATGCTGGCAACATCAATGCCAATGCTGCACGCACGGTAGCCAGCAATTTTATTCACCAACAGGCAGCTAAGGGTTCTTTCAGATCCCATGTTGCCCTGAACGACATCAAACTCGTTCATGCCGAGGCATCGAGTGCCGTAAAGGATGCCAACGATTACTATGCCTTCAACCTCACAGGAGGCGGCTTCATCATCATTGCCGGTGAGGACCGCGCCGCCCAGGTGCTGGGTTACAGTGACCGAGGCCAGTTTGATTTCAATCACATGCCTTACGGCCTTCAAGGTCTGTTGAACAGTTTCAAGAAAGAAATCGAGTT
>JAEEGI010009639.1_pt1 | contig 21116 bp, 20 predicted proteins | sample 8958751 | NCBI WGS metagenome assembly JAEEGI01 (sample SAMN16246545, study PRJNA631951) | gut metagenome | biome: gut microbiome; feature: rumen; material: KS-attached | host: Bos | place: Iran: Karaj | collected 2018-10 | reverse complement strand
CGCATTCCTGACCTCACGCTAAGCCGCTAAGTCGCTAAGTTGATTGCTCGCAAGAGGCTCGCAAAAGTTTTTTATTTCTTGCGAGCTCTTGCGAGCAATCTTTAATAGCTTAGCGACTTAGCGGCTTTGCGTGCTATCCTGAGTGCGGATGCCTCTCTAAACTCTAAACTTTAAACTCTAAACTGCGAGCAACGCGAGCACTCTCCTATTGTTTTTGGAGAAAAACTGCCATTTTGTCAGTTTTCTGTGGACAAAAAGGCGAGGACCTGACATAGTTGTCCCGAATAAGCGGTTGGCATCGGTTTTGCTTTATCTGGGAGTGCAAACGGGGCGCAAACCCCGAGAGCAAAAGTGATAAAAACAAACATTTAAAGACAAAATAAAAACAAAAAATTAGGAGGTAATGACTATGTATTTTCCTGTAATTCGCAACAACCGCAACAATTGGTTAGACACTGCATTTAACGACTTGTTTGACATGGACTGGGCCCCGCGCCATGTGACCACCGCTCCGGCCGTCAACGTCAAGGAAAGTGATGAGGCCTTCACGATGGAAATCGCCGCCCCTGGCCTCAAGAAGGAATTCTGCTCGGTCAACATCAACAACGAGGGCAACCTGGTTGTCAAGATCGAGAACAAGAGCCAGCAAGAAGACCAGTGCAACGCCGATGGCGAGAAGAAGCACCACTACCTGCGCCGCGAGTTCTCCTACGCCAGCTATGAGCAGGCCTATACCCTGCCCGACGAGGTCGACAAAGAGGCCATCAGCGCTAAGGTCGAGGACGGCATCCTGACCATCAACCTGCCCAAGCTCGCTCCCGAGCCCGAGAAGAAGATGGACCGCACCATCGAGATTGCCTAACAAAGCACAGTCCGAATAACAAAGTTTAGTAGATTTTCATACGCAAGAGTAAATGTTCACGCCCGTAGCGCCCAGCTGCGGGTGTTTCTTTTATGCTCGCGTTGCTCGCAGTTTAGAGTTTAGAGTTTAGAGTTTAAAGGAGCATCCGCATATATGCTCGCTGCGCTCGCAGTTTAAAGTTTAAAGTTTAGAGAGGAATCGGCGCTGTAGGGCCTCGCCTTGGCGTGGCCGCCCGTCCCGCGACACAAACCTCACGCAAAGCCGCTAAGTCGCTAAGTTGATTGCTCGCAAGAGGCTCGCAAAGATGCTCGCGTTGCTCGCAGTTTAAAGTTTAGAGTTTAGAGTTTAAAGTTTAGTGAGGCATCAGCGCTCACTCGTTTGGCAGGAGCGCGGATGCTTCATTAAACATTATGCTTTATGCCTTATGCTCTAAAATGCTTGCATTTTTAGTTAATAAAGGTTTCTATGAGTTAATTCTTGTTTCAAATCTGATAATTTCTTGAAAATTCTACCAAGAATAAGTAAAATTTCGCATAATTTTGTAGCCTCAGAAATCGCCGCGAGGCAGATTTAACGGAAAATTAACAGAATAATACACCCATTAACTGAATAGGGAATGATTAAAGGTCAAGACGTCATACTCATTGCCGAAAGCAGCACCACGCGCACGGAATGGTCGTTAGTTGCCGACGGCCAGGTGCTGGAGCACGCCTATACATCGGGTCTGAACCCGTTTTTCATGACGCGCCGCGAAATCAGCCACAGCATCCGTCTGGAGCTGCCGCCTGAGTTCTTCAAACGCCGCTGGAAACAGATCTTCTTCTATGGTGCCGGATGCTCCGGCCCCGAGAAGAACAAGATTATCGAGGGATCACTGGTGGCACAGTTCAAGACGCCGGTGACAGTGAACAGTGACCTGCTGGGTGCCGCCCGCGGCCTGCTGGTACGTGAGCCAGGTCTGGCGTGCATTCTGGGCACAGGTAGCAACTCATGCCTGTATGACGGCAATGACATCGTCAAGAACGTGCCCGCGCTGGGCTTCATCCTGGGTGATGAGGGCAGCGGTGCTGCTCTGGGCCGCGTATTCCTGGGTGACGCCCTCAAGGGCCTGGCGCCCCATGAACTGACCGAGGCTTTCTTTGACAAATACAAGGTGACGCGCGCCGAGGTGCTGGATGCGGTGCTCAACAACCCTGCCGCCACACGCAACCTGCGCGCCTACTCCTTCTTCCTGAGCGAACACCTAGACAATCCCTACGTCCACGACACCATCGCCAGGGAGTTCAGGCGCTTCTTTGAGCGCAACGTGAGCCAGTATGACTACAAGAGCTATCCTGTGAACTTTGTGGGTTCCATCGCAACGACCTACAGCGAAATCCTCCTCGAGGTCGCCAACGACTTCGGCGCTACGGTCCGCAAGATCGTCCTCAGTTCCATGCCAGGCCTCGTCGCCTACCACAGCTACCAGACGACCTAAAACTTAACGTGCCATCATCTATTCGTTGCACTTTGAATCGCACTTCGCGCGAGAAATTAACAAAGTGTATTTTTTAACGTAAGTTCGACGAAAATAAAGTGCTGATATTCAGTTCCCCCTCTTGGCTAAGAGGGAAACTCCTCCCCCGCCTGGGGGGAGGTGGCACGAAGTGCCGGAAGAGGGGGAGAGGGCGGAGGGCGTTCGTGCTACTGCGACTAGCAACTGTCATTGGTAGCATCAACGCCCCCCGCCCCCCTCTAATCTTAGAGGGGGAGTTGCTAACGCATTGATTATCAAAACAAATTTTTTCGTCGAACTCACGTTAAAAATTAAGGCCACACATATACCGGAAATCCCGATTCCTCGCCTTGACCTTGGCCATGGTGGACTTGTTGTAGTGTCCAGGATAGATGACAGTATCGTCAGGCAGTGTCTCGGCTAGGCGTCTAAGGCTCATGCACAGGTCCACTTCACTACCGAAAATCAAGTCCCAACGCCCGATCCACAAGCTCATCAACGTGTCTCCGGTGAAAGCCACGCCCTCGTCGGCGCAATAGAACACAGCCGAGCCAGGTGAATGGCCAGGGACATGGATCACCTGCAGGCTGTGGTTGCCGAAGGTGATGACCTCGCCATCGACAAGATAATGCTCCGGCATGGGCACGGAATAAGGAAAAGGATGGAAAAGCTCGTCAAGACGCTGGGGCAAGACACGCGTCATCATCACCTTGTCACCCTCGTGAACCTCGGGCAGGAGACCGTAATGCTCGTGTATCAGGTCGTTGCCATAGGCATGGTCGACATGGGCGTGGGTCATGAGCAGACGCACCGGCTGCAACTGTTTATCATCAATGTACTCGATCAGCCTCCGGCGCTCTCCAGGCTTGAACACGCCACAATCTATGATGATGGCTTCGCCCGTATCGTCAGACACCACGTGGGTACACTCCTGATAATCATTGACAACAAATTTCTTGACGTTAATCATGGCTCAAAAATGTAAAATATCGGGGTTACAAAAAACCGGGGGCGAATCATTTCCTGTACAGAACAGGACAGCCCGCCCCCGTGATTCAACTCATCAGTATAGAGAGCCTCACTACTTGGACATGGCGAGGCGCATGCCTGTATGAGCGCTCTTGAAGGCTACATTAGCATCATGACGCTGAGTGGGACGGCACATCCTGTAGGACTGATCCCAACTGCCGCCACGCATGACGCGGGAGTTGGTGCTACTGGATGACACACCTGTGGGATTGACTTGAGGAGACTCAGTATAAAGGCCATACCAGTCAGAGCACCATTCCTCAACATTGCCACCCATGTCATACAGGCCCAACTCGTTGGGAGCCTTGGTACCAACAGGATAGACGGTACCGTTGGAATTGTCCGACTGCCATGCCACCTCATAGACATCATCACCACCGATATACATGTAGCCCCTACTCCATTTACCGCCACGGGCAGCAAATTCCCACTCAGCCTCGGTGGGCAGGCGGAATGTCATGCCCGTCTTCTGGTTAAGCTTGGTGATGAACGAAGTAACCTGGCTATAGATCATACTCTCGGCAGGACGCTGATAGTTAGTTTCGTAGCCGTTCTCGGAAGTAAACCAGCTCGGGTTGTTGTAAGAGCTGGTGCCCATCACGGCCCTCCACAAGGCCTGAGTCACTTCAAACTCGGCAATATAGTAGTCCGAGAGTGTCACCTGATGGGCAGGACTTTCCCAAGGTCTCACATAGGGATCGCCTTCACGGGCGCCCATCGTGAACGTGCCACCCTCGACGAGCAGCATCCTGAAAGTCACTGCACTGGTGCCAGATCCCACAGTGATCGTCTTGTACTCTGGCTCATAGGCAACGGGCCACTCACCAGTCAACAAGCAATTAACCAAGGCCGACACATCGGCAATGGTTATCGAGCCATCCATATTGATATCGGCGGCCCAACGATTGACAGACGTGCCGTCACTGGACAACAGATAGTCGATCAGAGCTGTCACATCCTTGATGCTTGCGACACCATCATTATTCACGTCACCGATTATTGAGGTATCTTGAGCTACCATCGGTAACCAACTCATGGCCATCAGGCACAAACTGCACACAGTTTTCAAAAGGCTAATTCTATGCATTGCGTTTAAAGTTTAAGTTTTTCAGTTTCAGAATCAATTCAATTTGAATTCTTTAAATCCGCGCAAAGATAATAGAAAAATTCTTGAAAAAACTCTAAAAAAACTTTTTTTCTGTTATATCGCACTAGAAGTGTGCCTGGAGAGGGCTACAAAGGGACCAAGTGAACTATGACTTCTTGTGAAATGGCTGGACAGATTTGGCATTTCACCCAAGTTTCAGTACCTTTGCAGCCATGAAAAAATTGTTTTGGATTATCACTGCCTGCCTGTGGACTGTGGCCGCTATGGCCAACAACAGTGAGACAGCAGGTGTAACCATATCGCTGGGCGACACCCTGTCCTTGGGAGAAGTGACGGTGACCGCCATCAAGCAGAGCAGCGACCTGCGCACACAGGCGACGGCATTGACCGTCATCGATCGTCAGGAGGCGGAACGCAACCAGGTGTTGTCTGTCAAGACAGCTTCCGACCTGGTGCCCAACCTGTTTATCCCCGATTACGGCAGCCGCATGACCTCGACCATCTATGTGCGCGGTATCGGCACCCGCATCGACCAGCCCGCAGTGGGCCTGACCATCGACAACGTGCCGGTGATGACTAAGGAGAACTATGACTTTGACCTGATGGACATCACCCGCTTTGAAGCGCTGCGAGGTCCACAAAACACGCTGTACGGGCGCAACACCTTGGGCGGCGTGATGAACGTCTATACCCTGTCACCGCTCAACTACCAGGGCACACGTGCCCTCGTTGAAGGAGCCAGTCACGGCACATGGCGCGTCGGGGCAAGCCATTACCGCTTGCTCAAGGAAAACCTTGGACTCTCGCTTTCGGCCCAATACAACTCCACGCGAGGCGAGTTTACCAACCAGCACAACGGTCGTCGCTGTGACTGGGAGCGCCAGTTCAGCGGCCGCATGAAGCTCGAGTGGCGCAACCAGGACGGCTGGTATGTCTCTAACGTGGCATCGGCCTCGGTGAGCCGCCAGGGCGGTTACCCTTACGAGTGGGTCGAGACAGGCAAGATTGCCTATAACGATACCTGTTTCTACCGCCGCACATCGGTGACCGACGGTCTGACCATCCGCAAGGCGCTCGACCGCTTCATCCTGTCAAGCATCACCAGCTACCAGTATCTCGACGACAACATGACGCTGGACCAGGACTTTACCGAGCATGACTACTTCACTCTGACTCAAGCACGTCGTGAGCATGCCGTGACCCAGGATTTCATCGCACGCAGCTACGAGAAGGCCGTAGGCTATAACTGGCTCACCGGAGCCAGCGGTTTCTACCGACGCTATCGGATGGACGCCCCCGTTACGTTCTATGACTACGGCATCGGTCAGCTTATCGAGAAGCATGCCAACGATGCTCTGCCCGAATACCCCATCGCTTGGGACACCCGTTCCTTCTTGCTGGGAAGCAACTTCACTAGCCCCAACTGGGGTGCTGCCCTGTATCACGAGTCAAGCTACAGCTGGGGACAATGGACCCTGCAGGCAGGCGTCAGGCTGGACTATGAGCATGCACGTCTCAACTACCACAGCGAGACCCACACGGGTTACAGTATCCTCATCGGGGCGACAGGCGAACTGTTTGCCCACGAGAATATTGACATTGATGACAGGGGAACCCTCAACAAGGACTTCTTTGACGTGCTGCCCCACGTGAGCCTCACCTGGCATCCATGGGTGGGCAAGAACCACACCGTCTATCTCGCTGCCTCACGCGGCAGCAAGGCGGGCGGCTTCAACACCCAGATGTTCAGCGACGTGCTGCAGCAGCGGCTGATGAAAATGATGGGCATCGGCATGCAGTATGACGTGGACAAGATGGTGGGCTACAAGCCCGAGAAGGCATGGAACTACGAACTGGGCGGACATTTCGAGTGCTGGGGTGCACGCGTGCAGAGCGATTTAGGCGTCTTCTTTATGGACTGCCGCGACCGCCAGTTAACCATCTTCCCATTGGGTACCACCACAGGCCGCATGATGACCAATGCCGGCAAGACCCACAGCTGGGGCGCCGAGTTCGCCATGTCAGTGACGCCCACAGACCTGACCCACTTGAACATCAGCTACGGCTTTACCCACGCCACCTTTAGGGACTATAACGACGGGAAGGCCGATCACAGCGGCAAGCGCGTCCCCTACGCTCCGATACACACCCTGTTTGCCGAAGCCAGCCAATCCGTCAAGATCGGTGGTGATGCCAACAAGTTGCTGACTCTCGCCGCCAACTTGCGGGCCGTAGGCGACATTTATTGGGACGAGGCCAACACGATACGCCAACCTTTCTATGCCCTGCTGGGAGCCTCCGTCACGTGGCAACAGAAGCACTACAGCCTGCAATTGTGGGGCCGCAACCTGACCGACACCCAGTACAAGACCTTCAACTTCGTGTCCATCCAGCACTACTTCCTGCAACGCGGCCACGGGTGCAGCCTGGGTGCTACCCTGCGCGTCAACCTTGACTGACACTTCCTGAATCCGGGTTTTAGCCCTTTCCCTAAAAGGAAATGCCATTATCGTTTATTGCCATATTTTAATCACGAGAAATGGGGCATTCGTCTATTTTTACGGGCCAGCAACGGGGAAAATTTGTCGGTTATTGACAAAAGAAGTAACTTTGCGCCTTAAAATTAGCAACAAACTAACATCAATTAATCATTAAAACAATGAAGAAGATTTTTTCTATGTTATTTATTGCCAGCCTGTTAGGACTGGTTCTTACTGCTTGCGGCAAAGATGAGCCCGCACAAACCGCTACTCCTGAAATAACCTTTGAAATACAGGAAAATCAAGTGGTTGTCACTGCCAAGGGGCAGGGCGAAGTTTTACTCTATCTTGATGGGAAAAGCACTACTAACCCCACAATCCTGCAACGAACCCACCAGGATTATACAGCCACTTTTACAGCTACCGCTCAAGAAGCAAACCAAAGGATTAGCGAGATTAAAACTCTTCAGATCACCATACCGAAAAATGAAAAGCTTGTTCAATTTTCAGTCGAGAGCACCTATGAGAGCGAGACCGAAACCCACTTCAAGTTTGACGTCGATTTGAATCAGGACTCAAGCATGATCAGCATCTACAACATCGTGTTCCGCATCGGTGAAGCCACTTCTCCCGCTATGACCCTCCGCTTTAAAGCGCCCGTAACCGTCAACGACAAGACTTATACCTATGCTGGCACCGGCATCGTAGCCGAAATGCTGCGCGGCACCACCTGGATGCCCATGCCTGGTGATTCCTATTTGGTGAACAACCTGACCAGTACGGTCAATCCCAGCGACAAGACCTACTCCATCAAATTTGACTGCCATGGCGGCCACTTTGAGGAGAGCGGCAAGCTGGAATAAGCGTTTCTGCTATATTTAATTGAAAGAATCATAAAGAATGGCGTGCCAAAGGGTGCGCCATTCTTTACATATAGTCCACAAAATGAACAAAATACGCCAATGGCGCTAAACCATTTTAACAATCGGCAGTCAAAGGAATATAAAAAGTTTAACCCTCCATTTTTTAAAATCAACTGATTATGAAATACCTGTTTAATATTCCAATAATTATTGCCATGCTATGCGCTGGCACACTCCTGGTCTCCTGTAGTGGAGAAGACGAGCCCGGCGAAACCAACGCGCCCGAAATCATCGACCAAGTTCTTGATGATGTAGTGACCGTAAAGGCCGTAGGTGATGGCGAAGTAAAGCTTTACTTTGAAGATGACATGGACGAGACCGCCAATCCCACCAGTTTCGGACGTGATTTCAAGGACTATTACGAGACGATGGCCGCTACGGCTAAAGAGCCGGGGAAGCCTATCAGTAAGACCACCGTCAAAAAGATCCTCATTCCGAAAACTGATTCGCCTAAAATAGTGTATGCCTTTAGCGTCTACGAAAACGAGGAGGATTCCACCTTCTTTGAATTTCATTTCAACCTCTATAAAGGGACTGCTTCAATAGGCGTGGGCAAGGCGGTATTTGGCAGCGGTGATGACACCTACGAGAGGAACTTCAGGCTTGACGTTCAAGTCACCTTTGACCCAGCCACAGGCATCTATAGCTGTAGAGGCACCAACATCACACCCATCTTCAAATCAGGCGGTAAAGATGTCACCTACGAAGGCTATACCGTGAACAATCTGTTCTGCGATGTTTGCGTCAAGGATTTGTCCTACTCTATCTCATTTGACTGCCGCGGCAAGTATTTCGACTACAATGGCTCGATTTCCAAGAATTACCCAGTTATCTATCGTACAACAGATGGACAATATGTCGCCGTCATCATTGATTTCTAAACCGTTTTAACGAGATTTAATATAAAAAACCATACAAATGGTGCAAGACGCAATGCGCCATTTGTTTTTTAGGTGTATCTTTGCGGCCTGTATCTACCGTATATATTGATCAATTGTCATGAAAAAGATTTTATTATTGATAGCAATGATGGGTGTGTTGATGGGTATCATTTCGTGCAGCAATGACGATGAGCCCAAGCGCGGCGACGGTGTGTTCACCGTCAACACAGCTATGGTCAACCACATCTATAACGTCCTCGCCGACCAGGTACTGGATTTGAGCTCCACCCACAACAAACTCACGTTAGACACTGTGAAGCACAAGGCATCGCTGGAACTCAACTACAATGACGGACAGGGCAACAAGATGCTCAAACTCGATGACCTGACCGCCACACCCAAGCGCGGCGGCTTTTATGTACTGTCATCACCCAGCGACAACTCCTTCAGCGGCTACGTCGATATTAACGAGTCGTCAATCCGCTATCGTTATATGACTGCCGAAGGCTTACGCGTAATCTCAATGACACCCGAGGTTTTCTTCCACAAGGTACATTCCGTCATCACCTATGACGACACGACCAAGACAACCGAATTAGATGACGCCATGTATGAATTCAACGTCTTTCCGTCAAGCAAGACCGCCATCATCAAGGTCTCAAAGATCATTCACGCCAAGCACAACAAGGCCTTCAACAACATCACTGCCAACAGCGTGCCTTACACTGTCACGCCCAACGGCTTCACCATCAACGGCAAGAACATCACTACAATAGCGAACTATGTTGCCCGCTATGACAGTTCTGCTGTAATTCCCGATGTCACCCCTGGTGTCGGTACCACCAACGACTATCCGTTCAAGACGTTCAATGCCACCATTGACATTGCTAACGACCACTTTGACGCCAACTTCATGATGGGCGGTAGCGCTACCGTCGTGGCCACCGGCAAGACCTATCCGGATTATACTAGTTATTAGTCAAGTGCCGTTAGTCACTAGTCGAAAATTTATTAATTTGGAAAACAAGTAATTAATACAACAAAAACTGAAGAAATGAAGAAATTATCTTTTATGCTTTTAGCATTGCTGACAGTCACCCTGTTTACCGCATGCGGCTATGATGACAAGCCTGAAAACAGGCAGACCGTCTCGATGGTTATCAATAACCGCGCCATCGACGGCGATCAAGTGGTTTTCTCACAAGCTAATGCCAAGGTGGAGATGAACTACACCGACATGGAAATCCAAATCAATACCGAATACAAGGATGTCACCGAACACTCCCACACCATCAGCACCCCGACGATGGCGCTGATAAACATGGGCGGATCGGTCTACTCTTTCGGAACAAGCAACAACGGTGAAATTTCAGGTTATATTGACTTTGCCACCGGTATGACATGGTTCATCATCAACGACAATGCCGGTCCTGTAATCTGCACATCACAACTGCTGTATGCCTACACCACTACCTCGGTCAACAACCCCGACAACGGCAACCACAATAGTCACGAGCATTCGGCCTATCTGTTTGTCCTCGACTCCAAGTGCGAGAAGTGCATCTTGAAGATCAGCAACTTCATCCCCAACATTGCCGGTTCGGTCGAGGCAAGCGAGGTTCAGTTCAACGACCTGACCGTGACACCCACCGCAACGGGCTACACCATCACTGCCGCCCAGGCTGAAGCCAGCAACAAGAGCTACACCATCACTGACCTAAACGTCAACCTCAGCAGTCAATGCCAAGTCATCAACGGATCTTTCAAGTGCAAAGACCTTGACTTCGCCATCATGGGTAAGGTGTTCCCCAATGTAAACTGGGCCGAGCCCTTCTAATTCACAGACAACAACATCCCATATTATAACCATCCCCGGCAGTGCACCACATCGCATTACCGGGGATAGTTTTCTTAGTGGGCCAGACCGTTAGGAGTTCTTTTTGTAGCTCACGACGGCCCAAACGGCCATCAGACTACTGATGCCCAGCAGAGCCAGCAATTGATGCCAGATGCTGGAAAAGCCACCGCCACGGACAAAGACAGTGCGCATCGCATCAACAAAGTAGCTCATGGGGTTGACATAGGTCGTACTATAGGCCCATGACGGCATAGAGCGCGTGGGCGTAAACAGACCCGACAGCAACAGCATCATCACCACAAAGAACCACATCACAAAGATGGCCTGCTGCATCGTGTCACTGTAATTGGAAATGATGAGTCCCAATGACGAGAAAAACAAGGCCAACAGCATCGCCAACAGGTAGATAAGCGCCACTGATCCCTTGCTCGTGATGCCATACACACCCCATGCCAGCAAGAGACAAACCGTGATGACAAACAAGGCGATAATCCAATAAGGGATAAGTTTGGCAAGGATAAACGACCACTTGTTCACGGGCGTGACATTGATCTGTTCGATGGTGCCCGCCTCCTTTTCGCCCACGATGTTCAAGGCGGGAAGAAAACCCGTCATCAGCATCACCACGATGGCAAACAGGGCTGGAATCATGAAGAGCTTGAAATTCAAGTTCTTGTTGTACAAAAACAGTGATGAAACGTGAGACTGGAGCGCATTCATGTCGGGATTGACATGGGCCGTGACGATTTGACTCAGATAGGCACTGCCCATCGAGCCCTTGGTGCCATTGACGGCATTGGCAGCGATAAGCACCTGCGGCTGACGTCCATTGACCAAGTCACGGCTATAGTCCTGAGGAATCACCACGACAATGTCGGACTGAGATTTTTCTATCTCCTTGACAGCGGCCTGATAAGTGGATTTCTGGCCCTTAAAAATGAAATAGCTGCTCGCCTCGATGCGATGGACGAGTTGCTGTGACAAGGTGGAACGGTCATTATCGACCACAGCGACCTTGATGTTCTTGACCTCCATGTTCATCACCCATGGCATGACACACATGATCATGATGGGAAATGCCACGATGAGACGCGGCAGGAACGCATTGCGGCGAATCTGCGTAAATTCCTTCTGTATGAGATATTTGAGCGTCATGACTTACTCCAATCTTGTATTAAACTTCTTCAGAGCGATGGCTAGCAACACGACCGTCATGCCAACGAGGATAAGCGTCTCCTTGAGGACGGCTTCGAAGCCAACACCCATAATCATCAGTTTACGCATCGCCTCGATGTAATAACGTGGCGGGATAATGGCCGACACCCACTGCAGTACACGAGGCATCGATTCCACGGGGAACAGCATGCCACTAAGCATCACGATAGGCATCAGCAACACCATCGCCGAGAGCAACAAGGCAACGAGTTGGGTCTTGGCAACATTGGAGATGAGCAGGCCCAACGAGAGCGCCAGCAAGATGTAAACGACCGAAATGGCGATGATCCAGAACAGTGAGCCCACAAGAGGAACGCCCAGGACATATCGTGCCATCAACAGGATGATTACCAAGATGGCAACAGCAAGCACCAGATAAGGGATGGCCTTGGCCACGATAATCATCAAGGGTTTGACAGGAGAGACAAGCAACACCTCCATGGTGCCCTTCTCTTTCTCACGGACAATCGAAACTGAAGTCATCATGGCGCAAATGAGCATCAACAACATGCCCATGATAGCTGGCACGAAGTTATAAGAAGACTTCATCTGCGGGTTATAGAGCATCTTGCTATTGACCAATCCCCCATCAGTGTTTAGCAGCACACCCGTGGCATAGTTGGTCCACATCTGAGCCATGTTGGGGTCGGCACCGTCAACAATGAACTGCACACCGCTGCGCTTGGACGCGAAGTCGGGGCCGAAGACAATGGCAAAATCTGCCTCCTGATTGCGGATGAGCCGTTCGGCGTCCTGAGGGGTAGAGACAAGGGCAGTGAGGGTGAAATACTCTGAGGCAGCGAGACGGTCAACGGCTTGATGCGTCAGGTGGTCCTGTGACGAAGTGACCACCACCGTGCGCACGTTGCGGACGTCGGTCGTGATGGCGAAGCCAAAGAGCAGCATCAAGGCCAGCGGCATGCCGAAGAGGATAAGCATCGTGCGCTTGTCGCGCAGGATGTGCTTGGCTTCCTTGATGACAAATGAGATGAACTGTTTCACTTTTCTCAGTTTTTGATTTCTATTTCTAGAAGACCTACATGATTAATCGCTGGAACGGGTGGCCTGACGCGCCAAGAGGGTGAATACATGGTCCATGTCGGGCTGGTTAAACTTCTGCTTCAACTCGGCAGGGGTGCCTATGGCCTTGATCTTGCCGTCAACCATGATAGAGATGCGGTCACAATACTCTGCCTCGTCCATGTAATGGGTAGTGACAAATACCGTGATGCCACGGCTGGCAGCATCATAAATGAGTTCCCAGAACTGACGCCGCGTCGCCGGGTCAACGCCACCGGTGGGCTCATCGAGGAACACCACGCCAGGCTCATGAAAGATACTGACCGAGAATGCCAACTTCTGCTTCCATCCCAGGGGCAGCGATCCCACCAGATCGTTCTTGTGTTCGGTGAACTTGAGGCGATCCAGCAACTCATCGGTCTTACGGGTAATCTCCTCATCCTTCATGCCATAGATGCCGGCAAAAAGGCGGATATTCTCGGCTACCGTCAAGTCCTCATAGAGCGAGAAGCGTTGACTCATATAGCCGATGTGTTTCTTGATCTGCTCATGCTCGGTGCGAATGTCAAAACCCACCACACGACCCGTGCCGCTCGTGGGCTGGTTCAATCCGGTGAGCATGTGCATGGCTGTCGTCTTACCCGCGCCATTGGCACCAAGGAAACCAAAGATCTCACCGCGCTTGACCGTGAAGCTGATGTCATCGACAGCATGGAACGAGCCAAAAGCCTTGACAAGGTGTTCTACTTCAATTACATTGTCGTCTTTGACTCCTCCACCGTTCACATGCTCAATTCCAGGAGGATTGAACACATTAGCGAATTCTGTCAAGACTTCATCGGGCGTGCCAACGCCACGAATGACACCGTGATCAAGAAAAGCGACACGCTCGCATCGTCTCACCTCGTCAAGGTAAGGCGTTGAAGCCACGATGGTGATGTCACGGTCCTTAAGGGCTGCCAGCATTTCCCACAACTCCTTGCGCGACACAGGATCCACACCAGTGGTGGGCTCATCAAGGAAGAGCACGCTGGGCTGGTGCACCAGAGCACATGAGAGGGCCAGTTTCTGCTTCATACCGCCCGAGAGGGCTCCCGCCTTGCGATCCTTGAAGCGTTCTATCTGACTGTAGATGGCGCGGATGCCATCGTAGCCCGCCTCAACGGTCGTGCCGAACAGATTGGCGAAGAACTGCAGGTTCTCCTCGACGGTCAAGTCCTGATAGAGTGAGAACTTGCCGGGCATATACCCTACCCTGCTGCGGATGTCCTTCATCTGCTTCACCACATCAAAGCCATCGACCGTTGCCGTGCCGCCATCGGGCAGCAACAGGGTACACAGGATGCGATACAACGATGTCTTGCCAGCACCATCAGGCCCGATCAGGCCGAAGATCTCACCCTTGCCCACGGTGAATGACACCTGGTCAAGCGCCTTGACCGTCCCATAGGACTTGGAAACATTATTTACCTCAATCGCGTTCATGAGCGTTCAGTAATCCAGAGATTCTAGATTTTCTAGATAATCTAGACCATCTAGATTTTCTAGAGATTCTAGCGGTTAAAACTTCACCTCCCCATACATGCCGATTTTCACAAAGCCGTCATTCTTGATAGCGATCTTGACGGCATAAACCAGATCGGCACGCTCATCGTCGGTGAGGATCGTCTTGGGAGTGAATTCCGATCGGCTCGAAATCCAGGATATCGTTCCCTCATAGGCCTTCTTCTGCCCATTACCATAGTCGGCAAACACCTTGCATGCCTGCCCCACCTTGATGTTCTGCAATTGGGCAGAGGTGACATAGGCCCGGATGAACATATTGTCCACATCGGCCATCTTAAACAACGGTTTGCCCACCGAGACAAATTCGCCCTGCTCGACATACTTCTCGAGCACCGTGCCACGGATAGGTGTCCTCACTGTAGCATTGGCTATCTGGTCGTCAAGTTGTGCCTGCTGCACGTTGATGCCCTGTTGCTGGGCCTCAATGCCTGAAATCTGGGCACCAATTCCTGCGCTCTGTTCAGCCAAGCTACGGTTGGTTGCCGCCAGCTGATCGGTAGTGGCAGACAACTGCTTCTCGAGGACACTGATCTGGTAATTGATGTCATCGAGCTGCTTGCGCGGCACAGCACCGTCCTTGACCAGTTCGGTGAAACGCTGGCGCTCACGTTGGGCATTGGCGATCTGCTGCTTGAGGGAAGCCACCTGCTTCTGCAGGTCGAGTTGCTTGCTGTCGGTAGCGCGACGGTTGGAGCGCAGTTGTTCCTTGTTGGCAGCGAGCTGTGAAGAGGCTGTCGCCAGTTCGTTCTTCTTCAGGGTGAGCTGAGTGACATCGATGTTACCTACCTGAATACCGGCTTCAAGGGTCTGACCCTCGGTGAGATTGAACATCTCTAGTTCGCCTGTCGATTTGGCTGAGACGGTGACCTCGGTGGCCTCAAAGGTACCTGTAGCGTCAAATTCCTTCTCTTTCTTGCCACATGATGCAAGCACCAGCAGCATGGTTGCGATAACGGTTAACTTTTTCATATCCTTTTTCTGTTTAATTTCCTAAATACCTAATCATTCATCGTGAACTTGATGTCATAGATGCGTTTGAGCGCCTCAATCTCGTGAGTGGAATGGGTCACACGGGCGGCATGCTCATTGTTGATTTCCTTGATCAGGTCATTGACATCGATGATACCGTGATTCATACGTGACTCAGCAGCCTTGCGAACCGAAGTACGCAAATCAATGATTTCAGCGTCTTGTTGAGCAAGCTCGCGATATAGAGCCAACTCCTCGTCCAGGCGTATCTGGTCCATTCGGTTGTTATACAGGAACGTCTCGCGGTTAGCCTCGATCATCTGACGCTGTAAGCCGACCTTCGCCTTGTCGCCCTTGCGGGTATAAAGGGCACCGATGTTCCAGTTGAGTTTCACGCCCACCAGGCCGTTGAGCGACCAGCGGTGGCGCATCATGTCCTCAAACATGTTATATCCCGGATAGCCGTAAAAACCGCTGGCAAAGAGGTTGATTCGCGGCATCAGTTGAGTGTTGAGCTGGCGCTCACGGGCATCGGCAAGGCGTAATTGGGAGTCGAACAACGTCAACTCAGGTCGGTGATTGGCGGCCAGTGACACATCGGTGACGGCAGGTTTGACCAGGGTGGCCACCTCAATGCCGCAGAAGGCAGAGAGCATTCTCGACATCGCCTGGCGACGTGACGTGAGCGAGGTCAACTGCTGCTCAAGGGACAGACGCTCGGCGCGGATGGCATCATAATCGCTGCGGGCCGCTGTGCCGTGCTTGTACATCGACTCCAACTTCTTCTCGCTAGCGACTAGCAGTTCCTGTTTGGCTTGAGTCAGCGAGATATTCTCGTCAAGCAACAGCATGGCAAAATACATTTCATTGACACGTTGACGGATGGTATAGAGGCTGACTGCGGTCTGAGCACTCTCCACGTCACCCTGAGCTCGGGCGACAGCTGCCTGACTGCCGATAGAGCCGCCGTCATAGAGCGTCTGGTTCAAATCGATGCCCACACGGTACTGATCCTTCTTCAAGCCCTTGAGGTCAACGCCCATCTGGTTAAGCAATGTCTGCATCTGTTCGGGCCATGCGGCCACATCACTCTGCAACGTCGCTTGGGCACCGGCAGTGACCTGTGGCAACCATGACTTGTGGATGTTGGCCACGGTATAATCGGTCGTCTGTGCGATGAGGTCATATTGCTTGATGAGCGGATAGTTGCGCTCGGCGGCCTGCTGACACTCTTCTAGGGTCTGTGCCATGCCAGTAAGCGCCATGAATGTGGCAATGATGAATAGAAGCCGTTTCATAATCTTCTTAAACAATGATTGGTTTGACTGATGCAAAATTACGCTGACATTTCAAGATAAAGGCTATCTAAAACAAGAGAAAAATGTTCTTTTTGTACAATCCATCGACTTTTTAAGGCAGATTTCACCAAAATATATTACCTTTACGTCCACAAACCAACAACATTCTACCCATGGCAGACCTGCAACAATTCACCCTGACCCAGCTCAAGGAACTCATCGAGAATCAGAACGAGTCCCTAATGGGCAACTACATCACCCAGAACCTGGCCGTTGCACGCAACATCAGGTTGGAAATGGTCAAGAAACAATTCTCAAGTGGCCCTATCATGATGCCCGAGATGCGTATCCTCATCATCAAGCAGGGCTGGGTCCAACCTGCCATCAACCTGATTGAACGTCATCTTGTCCCTGGCGACCTGGTGTTTCTCGCCGCCAATGGCGTAGTTGAGTATCGTGACGCTGCAACCGACGTGAAGGGTATCGGCATCTCGATGAGCGCCGAACTGTTCTCGCTCGCCATCGGCAACAAGATTCCCCAGGCGCTTGACGGACACCTGCGGGATTTCCAGTTACACCTCCAACCCCAGCAACTCACGTTTCTCGACCACATCCATGAACTGCTGTACCTGCAGATGCAACAACAGGAATACAGCCCACAGGTGATGCTGCACCTCATCAGCACCTTCTTGTGGCAAGTCGATTACCTGTGGAGCGAGGATGAATCATCACGACTCGCCATGCAGTCACGCGACCAGCAACTGTTCACCGAGTTTGTGCAACTGGTTAACCAGCAGGCCCACGCATGGCACACGATTGAGCCATACGCATCACGGCTGTGCATCACGCCGCGCTACATGAGCACCGTGGTCAAGCAGGTGAGCGGCAAGACCGCCAAGCAGTGGATTGACGAGGCACTGGTGACCCGCATCAAGATTGACCTGAAGCACACCGACAAGCCCATCGCCCACATCGCCGACGAGATGAACTTCCCCAACCCCTCGTTCTTCGTCAAGTTCTTCAAGCGTATGACAGGCGTGACCCCCAGCCACTTCCGCCACTAGTCCAGAAATCCACCGAGGAGGCACATTACACATTTTGCGTAAAACTCATTACACATTTTGTGGTACACATTTTGCGTAATCAGAAATTTTAGTTATTTTTGTTCATCAATTAGCATGAACATGAAATTTATTCTTAACTGTACCAATGATTGGGCGACGTTGCCCAAGAAGAAAATCATTCTAAAGGCTGTCATCTGGTTTATCCTCTTGACTTTCGCGAGCATTATCCCCATATTAATTTGCCAAATGGCTTACACAAGCCAAGGCATAGACCCCACCCAACTCACGAAGTTTGGAGGAGACGTCTCAACACGAATGGACAAGCCATTGGGACAAACCATCCTCCTGTTGATGGTAATTGCCCCCATCGCCGAGGAAATCATCTTTAGACTGGGTGTGTCACTCAAGCGGCATGCCGTGGCGCTATGGGTAGGACTGCTACCCGTTACAATAGCCGCCTATTTCCATGACGCATACGACAACTGGATGGTCATGGCTGTTACCATCATTGCGGGAGTTATCATGTACGGGCTGGTGATGCGCTTCACGACCGATGCACAGTGGGACCGATGGCGGGCACGCTACCTGCGACCTGTGATGTGGCTATCGGCCATCGGCTTCGGTCTGATACACCTGAGGGCGTTTTCGGTCATCACATGGATGCTGTTGCCCTATTGCCTGACCGTCTGTCTGCGACCGGCATTTCTCGGTGCAGCTATCACCTATACGCGCGTCAATCTGGGTTTCTGGTGGGGCGTGCTACTCCACGCCGCCAACAATGTGCCTGGTGTGCTCGTACTCTTGGCTATGAGCAGCCAATGAGATGCACATGAATCATTCAACTTTTTTAATCTGATATTGTACAAATTTACAGCATAATTAATAGCGAACAACGATGAAGAGACTGATTTATTTTCATGGATTTGCGTCGTCGGCCAACAGCAGTACGATCAAGACGCTCCGCGAGTATTTGCCCGAATTTGAAATCATTGCACCCGACATACCAGTAGATCCTGCCGAGGCCTTGCCACTATTGCATGACCTGTGTATCTATACCCAGCCCGACATCGTTGCCGGGTCCAGCATGGGAGGCATGTATTGCCAACAGATGTTCGGTTTCAAGCGCATCTGTGTGAATCCGGCATTTTTCATGTCCAAGTATTCCCACGTACTGCAGACAGGTACCTTCGACTTCCTCAATGCCCGCCAAGACGGTGCCACCCAGTTCACCATAACGCCCGAAATCATCAGCCACTTCGCCGAGATGGAAGAGCACCAGTTTGACGGCATCACCGACTGGGACCGTGACAACGTGTGGGGCTTGTTCGGCCGCGATGATGACCAAGTCAACTGCCAAAGCGCCTTTCTAGAGCACTACCGCAACATCGACTACTTTGATGGCGGGCACCGCCTGAACGCAACAGTCATCAACGAGGTGCTGATTCCCCTCATCCACCGCCTCACCGCCGACTAAAAAATGCAGCTTGGCGGCTTAGGAGGAAGGATTGGTTGAACTGCGACGACTGGGCAGCGAAAAGCTAAAAAAACTATAAAAAATAAGAGTTTTGGGACAGTTTGGCAAAATTTTTGCTATCTTTACACGCTCAAAATGTATAATTGATGGCAGCACGTGAGAAATATGACGAGGCAATGGTGGTCGAGCAACTGCACGATCCCAAGCTGTGCAAGGCAGCGTTCGGTAAGGTAATTGAGCATTACAGCTCGCAGCTTTACTGGCAGATACGTCGCATGGTCATAGACCATGACGACGCTAACGACGTGCTGCAGAACACTTTCCTGAAGGCATGGACGAGCATCGACAACTTCCGTGGCGATGCCAAACTCTCGACATGGCTCTATAAGATCGCCATCAACGAGAGCATCACCTTTGTCAATAAGAAGAAGGTGATGAATCAACTGTCCATTGACGATGACGAGAGTTTCCTCGTCAACCAACTGGAAAGCGACGAATGGTTTGACGGCGATCAGGCCCAGATGAATCTCCAGAAGGCGATTGCCACACTGCCCGAGAAGCAGCGCCTGGTGTTCAACCTGCGCTACTATGACGAGATGAAGTATGAGGATATGAGCGAGATTTTGGGCACCAGTGAAGGTGCCCTGAAGGCCTCTTATCATCATGCGGTGAAAAAAATTGAACAGTTTTTAAGTGAAATAGAATAATTTTTTGATTTCACGATTAAACTTTTTTGACATTCACGAGTCAAACAAGCGTTATGAAACAGGAAGACTCCACAATATTGAACAAATACGGTAAGGATCCGGGGTTTAAGGTGCCGGAGAATTACTTTGAGGATTTCAACAAACGCATGGTAGAGATGCTACCCGATGTTGAGATCACACCCGTTGACGTCAAGCCCACAATGTGGCAGCGCATCAAGCCGCTGGTCTATATGGCAGCAATGTTTGCTGGCGTGTGGTGCATGATACAGGTGTTCAGCAACTTCACCAACAGCGGCAACCTCGACAGCGTGCGTGCCGTAGCCGAGAAGCTGCAGGATGACAAGGAGAACGTCGATGACTTCATCATGAGTGGCGTTAGCGATTACGACATCCTCAGCTATGAGGACTCGGTAGCGATGAGCAACGAGGAAGTAACTTCTACAGACGAAAAATGAAAGGAGGAACTGGCCTATGAAACGAATAGCATCCATATTGATTCTCATGCTTGCCCTTGTAGGCACGGTGACGGCCCAGAACAATCGCACCAAGTTCGCCACCGACATGTATCAGGCCAAACACGAAATGATCATCCAGGATCTGGGGCTGACCATGACGCAGCAGAAGCAGTTCATGCCGCTCTACGAACAGATGGAGCGTGAAATCTATGAGGTGAACCGCAATGCCAGGGCCCTTGCCAACGAGGTAGAGAAGAAAAAGAATCCCAGTGACAAGGACTATGAGGTCGCCGCATCGGCACTGTCCAACACGCGAATGCGAGAGGGCGAAATCGAAGCCAAGTACTTCGATAAATTCTCCAAGATTCTCAGCAAAAAGCAACTCTTCCAACTCAAGCAGACCGAGGCTAAGTTCACCCGCGAGATGCTCAAGAAGCGCAAGAAATAACGTCCTCCATCTCGAGGCGAACAAATATCTACCACATCCCACGACAATTTGCCGTGGGATGATTTTTTATTATCACTGTCTGAGGAAAACATCGAAGATGTTAGCGGTTCGAAGAACCGATTTCAATGAGAAAGACCATGCAAGAACCTCGGAGAGGTTCGCAGCTTGGTCCATGAGCTGAATATTGCAAGTGCCTCGAAGAGGAACTTTGTGATTGACAGGCTTTGGGCGTATGTAGAAGTTCGTCTTCGACGCACTTTCCAC
>JAEEGI010009636.1_pt1 | contig 21122 bp, 14 predicted proteins | sample 8958751 | NCBI WGS metagenome assembly JAEEGI01 (sample SAMN16246545, study PRJNA631951) | gut metagenome | biome: gut microbiome; feature: rumen; material: KS-attached | host: Bos | place: Iran: Karaj | collected 2018-10 | reverse complement strand
GAAACGGAATGAACAACATGCACTCCGACGAGCACCATTAGCTCAGTTGGTAGAGCACCTGACTCTTAATCAGGGTGTCCAGGGTTCGAGTCCCTGATGGTGTACCAGGCCCGTTGGTCAAGAGGTTAAGACGGGGGCCTCTCACGCCCCAAACGTGGGTTCGATTCCCGCACGGGTCACCAAAGTCAGTACCAATAACGATGAGGGTCCACCCGTTCCCATTCCGAACACGGAAGTTAAGCTCATCAGTGGCGACGATACTTGGCTGGCGACGGCCCGGGAAAATAGCACGGCGCTGACACAAAGACAGCAGCTGCAGAAATGCAGCTGCTGTTTTTTTGCCCCGTCGCCAGCCAAGTCAGGCGAACGGAACCGAGCAGAATAAGCGGAAACTCCCGCAGCTCAAATCGAATCGGAGATTCGATTTGAAGAGGAGGAGCGATCGAGCGCACGCAAGCTTTCGGCGGCGGGCAAAACCCGGCGGCGGAAGCGCAGCCCGCGAGATCCGCGACGACGACAACACGGCGCTGACACAAAGACGGCAGCTGCGGAAACGCGGCTGCTATTTTTTGCCGCTTTCTTCCTTTCTCCGCCGTTCTTTCCGCCTTTGCCGCTGGATATCCGCAATCTCCCGGGCTTTTGCCTGCCTCTGATCCATTTCTTCCCGGGTCATCAGACGGGGGATCAGCCCACGGACGAAGCTGCCCTTCCCTCTGCGGTGCAGATAAGCTACGCCGATAAAGGAAAACACAACGGCGCCGAGACAGTTGACAAGCAGATCCTTCATGGTATCCGCAAGGCCGATATCCAGATATCCTCCGGCGACCACCGTTTCTCTAAGGGCATCTCCCTCCTGCCAGAGGATCGTAGTGGCGCGGATGTCCCGGATCATGACCGGCACGTTGGCCCCATCCGGATTCAGAGAGACGGAGGAGAGGGCAGTAATCACATAATCCTTTTGCATATCCAGATGTATCGTCCGGTCGATCCCGAATTCAACAAATTCCCAGATCACTCCGGTGGTCATGGAGAAGCAGAAGGCTACGAAGGCGACAAAGAAGGGAGAAAGGCTGATGTGGAATCGGGGGCTGCGGTTCAGAAGATCGATCAGAGAAAAACCGATGGCAGCCATCAGAAAGCCGTTTACCGTATGCAGCATGGTATCCCAGCCGGGGATCTTCACATAGAATTCAGCGATCTCTCCCAGAATGGCGCTGCTGAAGATAAAACAGAGGATCACGATTTCCAGCGGTCCGGGAAGCTCCAGCTGCAGGCGTCTCTCCACCATGGTCGGGACCATGAACAGAAGCAGGGTCAGGAAGCATAGGAAAACGTTGAACCATTGCCTGGTCAGCAGCTCAGCCACCAGAACGATCAGCACAGCACCCCGCAGCAGGATGTAGGCGATAAGTTCGGCTTTTGATTTCGGCATCTGTCTCTCCTTTCCCGGATCGGATCAAGATAAAGAGGCGCGGCAAATCTTTTGCCGCGCCTCAGCGTATTCCCGGATCAATAATTGGTGTTGCGAACTTTAAAATAACTCTGGGGATGATCGCATACCGGACACACGGCAGGCGCGGTCTTGCCGATGACGATGTGGCCGCAGTTGCCGCATTCCCAGATGGTGTCCCCATCCCGGGAGAAGACCAGACCGCCCTCAACCTTGGCCAGAAGAGCGCGATACCGCTCCTCGTGGGTCTTCTCGATGGCGCCGACCATCTCGAATTTCTTCGCGATCTCCTCGAATCCCTCTTCCCGGGCTTCCCGGGCCATACGGGCGTACATATCGGTCCACTCGAAGTTTTCGCCCTCTGCTGCCGCGGCCAGATTGGCTGCAGTGCCGGGGACGGCGCCGCCATTCAGGTACTTGAACCAGATCTTGGCGTGCTCTTTTTCGTTGGCCGCAGTCTCTTCAAAGATCGCGGCGATGGCCTCATATCCGTCCTTCCTGGCTTTGGAGGCAAAGTAGGTGTACTTATTCCGCGCCTGGCTTTCGCCGGCAAAGGCTTCCTGCAGATTCTTTTCCGTCTTGCTGCCCTTCAGTTCCATGGATCGCTCCTCCTTATCCTGAGTATAGACTCTGTAGACAATATACCATTTTCAGCAGGAAAAGGAAAGGGAATTCTGACCGGCATCCGGTATGCGGCTTGACAAATCAGCAATACTTCGATAATGTATAAATGTCAAGACTGAATGAAAGATCTATATACATATAAGAATGATAGGGAAAAGAAAGGATGGTACACCAATATGGCGAAGAACGAATTCCTGTTCGACCTGAAGACCCCGGAGACCACATGGCGCGGCAGCGGTAAGCACTTTTTCCCCAACGGGAAGGAGGCTTCCGAGGCCGGAATGATCACCTCGGCGGAAGGCCCGCACGGACTGTACTGGTGCCTGGACACCATCATGCACAAGGTGCCGGAGGAATACATGGATACCTGGGATATGCCCCATTTCCATGTGCGCGGATATGAGACCTTCTTTGTGGACAGCGGCAAGGTGTACATCTACATCAACGGTCAGCGCGTCCTGTGCCAGAAGGGGGATATCGTCCATCTCCAGGCCGGGCAGGCCCATGGCATGAAGTTCATTGAAGAGGTAAAGTGGCGCGGCACCTATCATGATTTTGAGACCTATCCCGAGTCTCGGGACGTGGGCCGGGTGAAACGGATGATGCCCGAGCTGGCGGACGATCCCGAGCTGGCGGCCTGCGCGCCCCGGGGAGAAATGGACAATACCCCCCTGGAGCATTTCCTGTACAAGGACGTGCCCGTGGAGCAGTGCCTGGCTATCAAGAACATCGCCCGTCCCTGGGCGTCCTACGATCTCCCCGGCTGCAGCGTGAAGGTCCTGGTGGAGCGCTGGGAGAACGGCGGCGTGAAGGAGCTGGACTGCGCCGTGATGGAGCCCGGGTTCACCGCCGAATGGGTAAAGTATCCGCCTCTGCGGGAGCTGCTGTACGTCCGCAGCGGCAAGGTGAAGTTCAAGGTCCTGGGCCAGGAGTTCATCGCCGACGATGAGTGCGTGGTGAGCATTCCCCGTTTCGCCCCCCACAGCCTGGAGGCCCTGGAGCACTCCGAAGTCTACGATCTGGGCGGCCAGAGCTACTGGTCCCTGTTCTTCCAGAGCTATGAGTACATCCGGACCAAGGAGCCCGAGCGGCTGACTCCGGAGACCGTGGAGGCTTTGAAGAAAAAATTCCAGGTCCAGATCAAGAGCATCGGATACAAAGGCTGACGATATAACCCGGCGCCGTGCTTTCCGCGGAAAGCACGGCGCCTTTTTGTTTATCTCTTCAAAAGTTCTTCCAGCTGGTCCGGTTCCGTTAAAAGTCCCCGTTCCGCCGCCAGCTCCCGCAGACGGAGGTTTCCCTCATTCATGGGGCCGAAGCGCGTCTGAGGGCAGAGAACGGCGCGGCAGCGCAGCATGATTTCCTCCGCCTCCCGCAGGGCTGCCGGCCCGATGGGTCCGTAGGCATCCTGGGTGACGAGCCGGGCGCTGAGGGCCTTGGCCACGGGATAGTCCAGATCTCCTTCGTGGATGACTCCCGCCGCAAAGGGAATGCGCTGCCGCTGGAGCCTGCGGTACACCGGGATGCCGCTGCCGCCGCCGCCGATGACGAAGACCAGCGGATCGCCGGTTACGGCTTCGGTTTCCACGTTTCCGAAGAGGGCGTCGAAGCTGCCCCGTTCCACCCCGTAGAGTTCCTCGATGTATCCCTCGGAAAAGACCTCCTCCGGGGTGCCGATCCGATCCACCCGTCCGTCCCGGACACAGAGGATGCGGTCGGCGTACCGCTGGGCCAGGTCCAGCTCATGGAGGGAGAGGATCACCGCCAGATCCTTGGAGTGCACCAGCTCCCGCAGCAGGGTGAGAAAGTCCAGCTTGTGCTTGATATCCAGAAAGCTGGTGGGCTCATCCATGATGAGCACCCGGGGCTCCTGACAGATGGCCCTGGCCAGCAGGACCCGCTGGCGCTGACCGTCGCTGATCTGGTTGAAATCCCGTTCCCGCAGGGACTCCACCCGCACCAGGGCCATCGCCTCTTCCGTCTTCTCCCGATCGTGCTGGGAGAGGATGCCCAACCGGCCCGTGTAGGGATAGCGGCCGGAGGAGACCACGTCCCAGCAGGTCATGAGCTCCGGCGTCGGCCGCCCGGTGAGAACGGCAGCCACGCTTCTGGCGATATCCCGCTCCTTCAGGGTTTTCAGGTCCTTTCCCTCCAGGGTGATGACGCCCCCGATGGGGTCCAGCTGCCGGGTGATGGTTTTGAGGATGGTGGATTTGCCCGCTCCGTTGGGGCCGATGAGGGTGAGGATCTGACCCGGCACCGCCTCCAGGCGGATGTCCCCGATGACGATCTCCCCTTTGTAGCCAACGTCCAGGTGCTCGGCAAACAGGATCGGTTCTTTCATCTTCTCACCCCCGATCCGACCGGCCCTGCCGGTGCAGCAGCATCCAGATCACCACAGGCACGCCGAACACCGCCGTGACGGAGCTGATGCTCAGTTCCGTGGGTGCAAAGAGGGTGCGGGCGATCAGGTCGCAAAGGAGACAGAAAACCGCTCCGCCCAGGAAGCAGGCGGGGATCATGACAATGGGACGGGAGGTGTTGAACAGCCGCCGGCTCAGATGAGGCACCGCGATGCCAACGAAGGAGATGGGACCGGCAAAGGCCGTGACGCAGGCGGAGAGCACCCCGGTGAGGAGGATCAGCTCCACCCGGAAGCGCTTTACGTTGACGCCCATGCTCCTGGCGTAGCTTTCTCCCAGCTGATAGGCGCCCATGGGCTTGCTCAGAAGAAAAGCCCCCGCCAGACCCAGAAAGACCACGATGGTCAAAACGGTCACGTCTCCCCAGTCCTTGCCGGAAAAGCTGCCCAGGGACCAGTTATGCAGATTCACGATGTTGCTGTCGCTGGCAAAGGTCACGACGATATCCGTCACCGCAGAGCAGATGTAGCCGATCATGACGCCGCAGACGATGAGCAGAGCCATGCTGTGGAGCCGGTTGGAAACCAGCAGCACCGCGCCCATGGAGAGCATGGCTCCCACAAAGGCCGCGGCGATCAGCACCACGGAGCCCACCGCCACCCCCCGGGACAGGGTCCAGATCATGGTGAGGGCAACCACCAGCTTGGCGCTGGAGGAGATGCCCAGAACAAAGGGGCCGGCAATGGGATTGGCAAAGAAGGTCTGGAGCAGAAAACCGGAGACGGAGAGCGCTCCCCCCAGGATGGCCGCCGCCAGGAGCCGGGGCATGCGCACCTTCCAGATGATGGCCGCGTTATCCCCGGTTTTGGTGAAGAGGATGCTCAGCACCTGGGGGATGCTCAGGCGGGCGGAGCCCACCATCACATTGGCCACCAGAAGAATGAACATGCCGATCAGCAGGGAAACGAAGCAAAGCGTATAGCGAAATCTGCGTTTTTCTTCCATAGGCCGCTCCTATTTCAATCTGTACAGGAAAGTGAGAGTATCGGATCCCGCTGTGCCGGTGATGATGGCGTTCAGATCCCGGATCATCCCCGCCGAGGCGGAGGATTGCTGGAACATGCTCTGTTCCGTGCACCACACGTTCCCGTTCTGTACCGCCTTGAAGTCAGCCAGCAGACTGCTTTTGCCCAGGAGCTGCTCGATGGTATCCAGCTTGCCGTCGATGGTGCTGTTATAAATGAGGATATCCGCATCCTTCGCCCCATAATAGAACGCCTCCATCTGGAGATTCATGGTACTCAGGGCGTTATCCTCCTCGATCTCCAGCTCCGCCGGCACGTAAGTGCCTCCGGCCATCTGGATCATCTTGCTCACATAGTCACCGGGCTTCCGCACTACGGCGGCGCCGACGGTGTTGATGTGGAAGAAGGCCACGGAGCGGGTCTCCCCGGCCAGGGTCTGCAAGTCCTCCAGCTGGGCGGTCTGGGCGGTGAAGAAAGCCTCCGCCTCCTCTTCGCGCCCCAGAAGCAGGCCGTATACCTTGATCCATTCCACCCGCCCCAGGGGATGGGTCTCATAGCTGGATTTTTCCACCATCACGGGGATCTCCAGCGTTTCGATCTGTTCCTTGATGGCGGGGGAATGGTAGATCATGGTGCTCTCCACCGCCAGGTCGCATTTTTCCTCCAGCAGCATTTCAAAATCCGGAGCGCTGTATTTCCCGGCATAGAGCAGGGAACCGTCGTCCAGGGCCTGCACGACCGGTTCCAGCGCCCAGTTGGCTCGGGTGGTGCTGGTGAAACGGATCTTGTCCATGGAGTCCAGACAGATGACCAGGTCCATGGCGGAGGAGGCCGCCAAATAGATGTGATCCAGAGGTCGCCGGATGATCACGGCGTCCGTCTCAAACCCCGGTTCCTCCAGCCCCTCCGGCAGGATCAGAAAGCGGTCCTCCCCGATGGAGAGCAGGGCGGAGCCGTCGGAATAGTAGTCCACGGAAAACTGGGAGGCGTATTTCAGCTCCATGCTCCCGGTTTTGCGGACGCCTTCCGGCTCGGCGGCGGGTCCGGGGGCGGTCTTCGCAGCAGGAGCGGCCGTCTGCGGCGGGGAAGAAGGAACGGCTGTCTCAGCCGGGGGCTGGGTGGGCTGAGCCGCCGGAGCGGCGCAGCCGCTGAACAGCAGCAGAGCGGCCAGGGTAAACAGAAGGATCTTTTTCATCAGTTCACCGCCTGAATGGTAGAAGAATCAAAGGTAAGGGTGTATTCGATCTCATGGGGCTCGCTCATGGCCACGGTATCGCCGATCACGTCCATGGGCACGTCAAAGGAGGCTACCGGGATGATGAAGGTGGATTTCTCTCCTGGCTCATTGACAAAGTCGTACCGGACGCCCCCGACCTTCATGTAGTCATAATTGGAGCTGCTCCAGCGGATGGTGGCCATGACGCTGCCGCCGGAAACCGTAATGGTGCAGGGGGATTCCACTTTGGCTTTTCCGGTGCCGCCGGAGATGGTCACCTCCACGGTATAGGTCCCGTCCGCCAGACCGTCGGTCTGCTCCGGTTCGGGCGTAGGTTCGGGTGTGGGTTCGGGCGTAGGTTCGGGTGTGGGTTCGGGCGTAGGTTCTGGCGTAGGCTCTGGCGTAGGTTCTGGCGTAGGTTCTGGCGTAGGCTCTGGCGTGGGCTCTGGCGTGGGTTCGGGCGTAGGTTCGGGCGTGGGCTCGGGCGTGGGCTCAGGCGTGGGCTCGGGCGTGGGTTCAAGTGTGGGCTCAGGCGTGGGTTCCGGTGTGGGCTCGGGCGTGGCAGCGGGGGCTTTGGTTTCTGCCGGAGCTTCCGTCGGCGCAGGGGTGGGGACGGAAGCATTGGCCGGACCGCAGGCGGAAAACAGGCTCAGCACCAGAAGCAGGATCATCAGAACAGCAATCTGTTTCTTCATCGTTATCCTCCGTTCAGAAACGTATCAGGACCCGACAGGTCAAAATGAAAACGTCCCTTTCCCTAGGGAAAAGGACGGAAGCGACGATTCAGCTGCGAGACGCGGCATGACCAATTCCCCGTGGTCAGGGATCCCGGGATCCCGGCGCTTGCATACCGGCAGGTTTCCTGGCTTGAGGATCTCCGCGTGACGCGGCCTTCCCGACCGGGTGGTCAGTGGCGTGTTTGCGTCTTGCTCCCCTCTTACAGTGACGGGATCGCACAGGATTTGCACCTGTTTCCCTTTTGACCCCCGGAATTCACCGCGGGCACCGGAATGCAATCGATACATTATTCCAAAGAATCTTACTCCCGGCAGGATGGAGTGTCAAGCTGCGTCCCCGAGTTGTCACGAACCGGAGGGGGTTCTCAAAGGGTCGATCTGTTGACAAATACCCTTTGAAATGTTACTCTTTTTCTGATAATTACATATGGACTTGAGTGCCGGCCGCCGGGCTGATCCGACGGTGCGGAGAATATGGGAATCGGGTGAAAATCCCGGACGGGACCGCCGCTGTGAGCGCCGAGAGCCTGCATCAACCAGCGCAAGCTGACCACTGGGAGACCGGGAAGGGGATGCGGGATCGCAACCAGGCGTGAGTCAGAAGACCTGCTCAAGTCGGAAAAAGCCGGCCTACGGACTATGGGACCGGCGTATGTTTGCGCAGGTAAACGGCTGCGGGTGCATCATGCACCCGCAGCTATTTGCATGAATAAAGGAAAGGAAATGAGAAGTCAATGAAACGATCCACCGCGAAAACCGTTCTTGCGCTCATTCTGGCCGTTGTACTGACGCTGGCGCTGGGCGCGCCCGCGCTGGCGGCGAAGACCATGGTGAGCAAGCAGAACCTGACGGTCAACGGCGAAGCCGTGACCTGCCAGAAGTACAACATCGACGGCTACAACTATTTCAAGCTGCGTGACCTGGCGAAGCTCCTGGACGGGACCGAAAGCCAGTTCAACGTGGACTATGACAAAGCTGCCAACTCCATTGTCATTACCACGGGGAGTGCCTATACCACTCCGGACGGCACGGAACTGAAGATCGGCGAGGATCTGAGCGCCAAGGCCAAGCTCAGCCCCCAGAGCCTGATCATCGACGGCGAGGTATGCGCCGACCTGACCGCCTACAACATCGGCGGCAGCAACTATTTCAAGCTGCGGGAACTGGGCAAGGTCCTGCATTTCTACGTCCACTATGACGAGGCCACCAACACCGCAAAGGTGGATGAGCAGAAGGAGGACGAGGATTGGGATACCGGCGACGCCGGCCTGGATGATCCGCGGAACGCCGACGGCATCGGCAAGACCGAGGTCCTGGTGGTCTCCTTCGGCACCAGCTTCAACGACAGCCGCCGCCTGACCATCGGCGCCATCGAGGCCGCCATGGAGAAGGCTTTCCCGGGCTACAGCGTACGCCGGGGCTTCACCGCCGACATCATTATCAATCATGTGTATCGCCGGGATGACGTGAAGATCGACAACATCACCGAAGCCATCCAGCGCGCCATCGACAACGGCGTGGAGAACCTGCTGGTCCAGCCCACCCACCTGATGAAAGGCTACGAGTACGACGATGTGGTGGAGGAGATGGAGCAGTACAAGGACAAGTTCAAGAATCTGGTGATCGGCGAGCCCATCCTCACCGACGACGAGTCCTTTGATATCGTCATCGACACCATCACCACGGATACCGCCCGGTATCTGGACGGCCAGACCGCCATCTGCTTCATGGGCCACGGCACCGAGCATGAGTTCAACAAGGTCTATGCCGAAATGCAGCAGAAGCTCACCGAAAAGGGCTACAAGGATTACTTCATCGGTACCGTTGAGGCCGAGCCCACCCTGCAGGACGTGGTGGACGCGGTGAAGGCAGCCGGCTACACCAAGGCCATTCTCCAGCCTCTGATGATCGTGGCCGGCGATCATGCCAACAACGACATGGCGGATCCCGAGGACGAGGAGAGCTGGGTCAGTCTCTTCGCCGCCGCCGGCATCGAGGCCACTCCCGTCCTGAAAGGCCTTGGCCAGTATGAAGCCATCCAGGACCTGCTGGTGGAGCATCTGAAGAACGCCGCCGCCGAAGCGTTGGACGAGGATTACGATACCGGAGACGCATCCAGAGACAACCCCCGCAATCAGGATAACATCGGCGAGAAAGAACTGCTGGTGGTCTCCTTCGGTACCAGCTTCAACGATAACCGTGTGGAAACCATCGGCGCCATCGAGGCCGCCATGGAGAAGGCCTTCCCCGAGTACAGCGTGCGCCGGGGCTTCACCGCCGACATCATCATCAATCATGTGCTCCGCCGGGACGGCGAGAAGATCGACAACATCACCGAGGCTCTGGATCGGGCCGTAGCCAACGGCGTCAAGGAGCTGTACGTCCAGCCCACCCACCTGATGGCAGGCTATGAGTACGACGACGTGGTGGAAGCCATCATGGCCTACAAGGACAAGTTCGACAAGGTGGTCATCGGCAAACAGATCCTGGACAGCGACGAGGATTTCCAGACCGTGATCAAGGCCATCACCGAAGCTACCGCCGAGCAGGCCAAGGAAGAGGGCACTGCCATCTGCTTCATGGGCCACGGCACTGAGCATAAGTCCAACGCCGTATACGCCAAGATCCAGAAGCTCCTTACCGAGGCCGGATATGAGAACTACTTCATTGGCACCGTTGAGGCGGAGCCCACCCTGCAGGACGTGGTGGACGCGGTGAAGGCAGCCGGCTACACCAAGGTCTACTGCCAGCCTCTGATGATCGTGGCAGGCGACCATGCCAACAACGACATGGCTGACTTTGACGACCCGGAGAGCTGGGTCAGCCTGTTCAAGGCTGCCGGTATCGAGGCTACCCCCATCCTCAAGGGCCTGGGCAGCATGGAGTCCATCCAGCAGCTGCTGGTGAAGCACATGCAGGAAGCCATGGAGGGCGGCGCGACCCTGGACCTGCCCACCCGTGACATTGCCGACGCCACCGACATGACCACCGTTAAGGATGTCGAGGAGGAAGGCATGACTCCCGTTACCGCCGTGAAGGACGGCGTCTATGAGAACGTCAAGGTAAAGACCAGTTCCTCCATGTTCAAGATCGTGGACGCTACCCTCACCGTGAAGGACGGCAAAATGACCGCTGTTGTCACCATGAGCGGCAAGAGCTACACCTGGTTCTTCATGGGCAGCACCGAGGAGCTCGTCAAGGCGGACGACAGCGCTTTCATCCCCTACAAGGAAAACGCTGACGGCAGCTACACTTTCGAGATCCCCGTGGAGGCCCTGGACCAGGCTATCGTCTGCGCCTCCTACAGCAAAAACAAGGATCAGTGGTATCCCCGGGCCATCCTCTTCCGGGCGGACAGCCTGCCTGAGGGTGCCATCGGCTGAACCGTCAGAACAGCCTGAGCTGACAGCATGAACCGGACGCGCCGCATCCCTGCGGCGCGTCCTTTTTGCCTGGGCAGCTTGTCCGGCATTCGGATCTGTGCTATGATGCGCCCAGACCGAAGGAAAGAAGGTACAGCCATGCACAGGTATTTCGAGATCAACGGGCAGGGGCACAATATCCGCTGCAAACTCTACGCCAACGGCCCCGGAGGTGTGAAGCGGACGGTGATCTTCTGCACGGGTTTTGCCGGACACAAGGACAACCGGGCGGCGGAGGGCTTTGCCGAAAAGCTCCTTTCCAAGCACAAGGACGTAAATATGGTCGTGTTCAACTGGCCGGCCCACGGGGACGACGTGAAGAAAAAGCTGATTCTGGAGGACTGCGGCGTCTATCTGGACCTGGTGATCCGGGAGGCAAAGGCTCGGTTCGGCGCGGAAAAGCTGTACGCCTATGCGACCAGCTTCGGTGGGTATCTGGTACTGAAGTACGTCTCCGAACGGGGAAATCCCTTTGAAAAGATCGCCCTTCGCTGCCCGGCGGTGGACATGTACGGCGTGATGACCCGGGATATCATACGAAACGACGAGTACGAACGGATCATGAAGGGGAAGGACGTGCAGGCGGGTTTTGACCGGAAGGTCGTCATCAACAAGGCGTTCCTGGACGCCCTGAAGGAAAACGACCTGCGCTGCCGGGATTTCCTGGAGTGGGCGGAAAGCATGCTGATCCTCCACGGGACAGCCGACGAGGTGGTGCCCTTTGCCGACGGGAAAGCCTTCGCGGAGGATAACCTGATCGAATTCCTCCCGGTGGAAGGAGCGGATCATCGATTCCAGAATCCCGTTCACATGAGTCTGGCGACCAAAGCCGTGCTGCAGTTTTTCGCCCTGTGACACGGGAAAAGTCGGCTTCGGGAGAAAGGACGTCTTGCCCCGCTGCCGATCCTGTGCTATGCTTTGGAAAGATCACAGAAAGAAGGAAGAGCCATGAAGAGATCCCTTGCCCTGCTCCTTGTCCTGCTCCTGTTGGCGGGGTTTATGCCCGCAGCCCTGGCGGCGGACGTCCGTCTCAGCAGCCAGGCCCTGACGGTGGACGGCCGCAGCGTGACCTGCGAATATTACAACATTGACGACAACAACTATTTCAAGCTCCGGGACATCGCCTATCTTCTGAACGGCACCGAGAGCCAGTTTTCCGTTATTTATGACGAAGCGGCCAACGCCATGAAGATCGCCGCAGGGGAAGCCTACGTGCCGAAAGGAGACGAGCTGGAGAAGGGAAAGGATCTTTCCTCCACCGCGGTGGCGTCCGTCCAGACCGTTCTGGTGAACGGGAAGGAGCGGAACGATCTGAAAGCCTACAATATCAGAGGCTATAACTATTTCAAGCTCCGGGATCTGGGCAGGGCCCTGGGCTTCGGCGTCAGCTATGACGAGCAGACCCGGACCATCCGCATCACGAGCGGGAAAGAGACCGGACCTGTAGCTCCCCGCCTGGAAAAGACGGCGGACGCGGGGCGGGAATACCTGGACAAGATCGTCTTCCTGGGGGACAGCACCACCTATGGCATCGGCTACTATTACCGCCACGGCTATCCGGACCTGTGCCCGCCCAGCCAGATCTGGACGCCCAGCAGCGGAACCATGAACCTCTGGAGCTACGATACGGCCAAGATCGTCTACCCGGCCACCGGAAAAGAACTGCTCATTCAAGACGCGGCGAAGGCCGCCCAGCCGGAGATCCTGATCATCACCCTGGGGGTGAACGGCATCTCCACCCTGGGGGAAAAGGCGTTCAAGGAGGACTATGCCGCCCTGGTGAAGAACATTCTGGAGGTCAGCCCGGATACCAAGATCATCCTCAATTCCATCTATCCCGTGGCGGACAGCTATAAATACCAGAAGAGCATCAACAACGAGAAGATCGACGCCGCCAACGGCTGGATCGAAGCACTGGCGGAGGAGCTTGGAGTGCGCTTCCTGTACTCCCACGAGGCGGTGGAGGTGGGCGGCAAGCTGCCGGAGAGCAGCCATAACGGAGACGGCCTGCATCTCACCGGAGAGAGCTTCGGAAAGGTGATGGACTATATCCGGACCCACGCCCTGCCGGAATACGTGAACTGACCATGGCGTATGAAAACGAGGATCGGGATCATGGCACGGAGGGGTTTGCCTGTTCCTGAGCATCGCGTTCCCGTAAACAATAATCGGCCCGGACCGCTTGGTCCGGGCCGAAATGCGCAGAGCACAGATTACGCGTAATACTTGTCCAGCGTATCCTGATAGATGGCCGCGATGGCGTCGCCGCCGTTGGCCATGGCCTCGGAGACGTAGGCGTCCCACTCGCTCATGGGCTTGGAGCCGTCCACGAAGGCCAGGTAGTTCTCGGTGATGAAGGTCACCAGGTCACCCGCCAAGTCGTTCACCTTCTGCTGATTTTCATCGGACAGGTTCAGACCGAAGGGCCATTCCCAGGTGCCGTCATACTTGTAGTCATACCAGATCTCATTATACTCGATATACTTTTCCCCACCGGGGTAGTAGAGCTTCCGGTTGGAGTCTTCCAGACCGCAGTCCGCCAGGTTGTTCAGCGCGTAGAGCAGCAGGCACCAGGTGGAGGCAAGGCCCTGGGGATTGTTCAGCACCTGGTCTGTGAGCTGGATATTGCCCTTCTCATCATAATCCCAGGTATAACCCTGCTTGCCGTAGTTCATCAGGTTGTAGCCGCCCTTTGAGAAGCGGAAGTCACACCAGGTCACCGCCAGCTCGATGTTGCTGCCCTTGGCGCTGATGCTGGTCTCGCCGTAGCTCTTGCGGCTGGCAGCCAGACCCACGTGGAAGGTTTGATCGGCGCTGCGCTGCACCTTGTGGATGGTTGCGAATACGGCGTCGGCGTCGGTGCAGTTCTGCTCCAGGGTCATGATGCCGGATGCGGTGGTGGCGAAGAAGCCCATATTGTCCACCTTGTCCAGGTAGTCGTTGTTGGAGGAGGCACCGGCCCAGTCGGGGTCAATGAGACCGGCGTTCCAGCACTTGTTCAGGTAGGTCATGAGCTCATGGTCGCCCTCGGTGAGGTGGACCAGCTGGACCTTCTTGTCGATCTGGAAGGGGGCCTGGAAGGCACCGGTGTTCACATAGCCAACGGTATCAAAGGAGGCAAATACCTGCGCGCCGGAGATCTCAATGGTGTTCATGATCTGCCAGGGGGCGGTGGAGAAGCCCTGGCTCTTCATGGCAACCATCATCTCGTACACCTCGTCCCAGGTGCGGATGCTTTCCCGGTTATAGCCCAGCTTCTCTGCCCAGTCTGCCCGGATCACGGGGCCCATGTTTACCACGGGGCCGTCATACAGATCCCAGAAGGAGTATACGAAGTCATCCTCATAGAACACGCTGCTGTAAGTGGCCTTGTCATTGGTGTCCCGGTAAGCGGCCTCGTACATGTAGTTGGGGCAGTAGTCACGATAATCGTAGATGTTGATGAAGTAGCCGTCATCAACGGCCTCCTTCACAGTGCCGGAGTAGTAGGAGGCGCCGTGCATCATCAGGTCCCGCATGTCGTCTGCTGCGACCAGAGTGGCAAAGTTGGACTTCATGGCGTCCTGGGTGACAATGGTGTATTCCATGTTCACACCGGTCATCTTCTTCAGTTCCTGGGGGAACTCCATTGAGGTGTACCCTTCCTCAGGGATGTACTCGGGGTTCCAGCACACGGTCCAGAAGGTGAGGGTCTCGTCGGTCTCGCAGAAAGGCAGCTGATAGTCATACTTCTCGGTGGCGATGCCCCGGCTGTCCGCCTGGAAGTTGCCTTTGGCGTAGTGGTAAGGGCTTGCAGTCTCCTCAGGGGCATTGCTCGCCGGGGTGGTGCCGCCGTTCTTGCCTCCGCCGCAGCCGGCGAAGAGAGCGATGACCAGCGCAAGAGCCAGGAATAATGCGATGCGTTTCTTCATGTTTTTCCCTTCCTTTCAATAATGAATATGGTTAAGTCCAATTACAGGATCGGGTTTTCCATGGTTGCCTCGTAGCAAAGAGCCGCTGCGCCGACCGCTGCGGTAAGACGGCCAAAGCTTCCTCCCGACCGGAAACAGATGTTCCGGGTAATCGCAGGACCGTGGCTGCGGACCAGGGCGGAAATCACGCCGTTAAAAAATGCTGGACCGGCTTCCGTCAGAGAGCCGCCGATGACCACACGATCCGGATCCATGGTGTTCAGATAATCGGAAAGGGCGGAGCCAAAGTAATTCCCCGCTTCCTTCAGCGCGGCCAGGACGGTCTCATCCCCTGCCTCAGCAGCAGCCTGGATCCGTCCAAAGTCGATGTGCCCAGCGGTGATGAGGGTGGGGGCTCCGGAGGAAATGCGCTGGCGTACGCGCTTGATGACAGCGCGTACGGAAGCGTACTGGTGGACGCAGCCCCGTTTGCCGCAGTAACACATCTCCCCGTTCAGATCGATGCTCACGTGGGAGAAACCATCGTCCCGATCGTCCATTCGGCGCAGAATCCGGCCGGAGGCGATCTGCCCCAGAGAGATATCCATGTCGCAGAGGAAAAGGGCAAGGTTGCGGTTGCTTTGGTGCTCCCCGTAACAGTATTCCGCAAGAGCCGCCGTATTGCAGGCAAAGTCCGCATATACGGGGATACCCATCTTTTTCCGGAGCATATCGAGAACGGGAAGATTGGTCCAGGCCGTGATGGGCTGGTCGAAATCCATGGGACTGCCGATCACTCCGGTTTCCCGATCCAGGGGACCGAAGATGCCCAATCCCGCTCCGAGCACCTCTTCCGGCCGCCGGTCCTGCCGCCGAAGGAAATTCTGAAAAGTTCCGGCAATGGCCTCCAGAACTGTCTCCGGATCTTCCCGGACAGGAGGAAGGAGAAGAACTTTCTGCTCCAGCAGGTGCATTTTCAGGTCGCAAAGGACCATCTGCACAAAGCCGAAAGAAATATGGATGCCCAAAAGCAGTCCCTTGTCGGCCCGGATGTCGAAAAGGGAGGGACGGCGGCCGCCGGATGACTCCAGCTGTCCGATCTCCGCTACGGCGTCCTTTTGCAGAAGAGACTGGATGACCCGGTTGGTGGTGCTGGCGGTCCAGCCCAGTCTTGCCTCCAGTTCCTTTTTGGTGGCGGGCTTGCCCTTTTGCAGGGTTTCGAATACCAGAAGCTCATCATTGGAAAAGTCACGGACGTTCAACTTGCACCTCGTTTCCGGAAGCAAGATCGATCCCAGGGGATTTAGTGCAGCACAAGCATTATATCACTTTTTTTCATTCTGACAATAAGTGAAATTGAACAGAGTATAAGAACAAAATCCGACATATAATGGGACAAAGATACAAAAAGACGGCCTCCGGCAATGCCGGGGGCCGTCTTCCTTGGGCCGGCTGTTATTTTTCCAGCGCTTTGTAAGCCGCGGCGGCCGATGCAGCGGATGATCGTTTCCCCGGAGGTGCGGGATCGAGAACCCTTCCTCTTTACCGGAGCCTGAATCGGGCGGCCGTTCCGGCGGGAGGATTGCAGACCTCTGCCTTCGTTCATCCGGCAGGATCTGCCGGGTTTGGCAGGAGCCGCCGCTTGCCTTTATTTCGACTCTGTGGTATATATATAGATTAGCAAAGCGTTTTAGCCCATGATATAGATACAGATCGGTGGTCGTATGATCCGAGAAAACCAACAGCTGTTCAACCGGCTGAATGTGCTGAGCGACGGCATTTTGATCTATCTTATGCTGCCCGTCGCCTATTGGATTCGTTTCTCTGTGATGCCCAACGGGATCGTCAGCATTCCGTTGAGCGGTTTTCTGCGCCTTGGCGTGGTATTTACCCTGGTTCAGCTGTTCACTTACGCCGCCTTTCGGCTGTACCAATCCAACCGGAAGACCCGGATCCGGGATGAACTGATCCGCCTGCTGGAAGCCAGCCTGCTGGATGCCATGATGCTTCTGAGCTACCTCTTCGTCGGCGGCGAGGATAACTATTCCCGCTGGACGCTGGCCCTGTTCTTTACCATGAGCGTTTTTGTGCTGGCGGTGAAGCGGGTGGTGGTGCGGAAGACCCTCCGAGCCATCCGGAAACGGGGCAAGAACTTGAAGACCGTGGTCATCGTGGGCAGCGGGGCTTCCGCCGTCCGCTATTTGAATGAACTGAAAAACGATACGGAGCTGGGGTACGAGACCCTGGGTTACGCAGCGCTGCAGGAGACGGGCGATATGAGTCGCACGCCCTATCTGGGCGGGCTGGACCGGCTGAAGGAGATCCTGGAGACCCTGCAGCCGGACGAGGTCGTTTCCGCCATCGCTCCGGAGGAGTATGGGGAGACCCCCGGGATCATCGACGCCTGCGAGCAGGCTGGAGTCAAGCTCTCCATCATCCCGGTGTACGCGGAGTACATGCCCGCAAGGCCTCAGTTCGACGATCTCAACGGGATCCCCCTGCTGAATATCCGGCGTATCCCGCTGGACAACTTCGCCAACGCTTTTCTCAAACGGGTCGGGGATATCCTGCTCTCCGGGCTGGCGCTGATCGTCCTATCCCCCCTGTTCCTGTTCTGCGCCCTGGGAGTGAAGATCTCCTCCCCTGGGCCGGTGATCTTCAAACAGCAGAGGGTGGGGAAGCACAAAAAGCCCTTTACCATGTATAAATTCCGCTCCATGCGGGTGAATGATGAACAGGATCGGGCCTGGAGCCGAAAAACGGACGACCGCCGCACCCGCTTCGGTTCTTTTCTGCGGAAGTTTTCCCTGGATGAGCTGCCTCAGCTTCTGAACGTGTTCCTGGGTACCATGAGCCTGATCGGTCCCCGGCCGGAGATCCCCCATTTCGTGGATCAGTTCAAGGACTCCATACCCCTGTACATGGTGCGGCACCAGGTCCGCCCCGGTATGACCGGCTGGGCCCAGATCAACGGCCTCCGGGGGGACACGCCCATCAAGGAACGCATCGAGTACGACATCGAATACATAGAAAACTGGAGTCCGCTGTTTGACCTGCGCATCCTGCTGTCCACCGTGTTCCGGGCCAAATTTGTAAACAATGAACAGACGGGGAAGCAGCCGGATCCGGACAAGCTCCTGATCGTTGCCTCCACCTGGGGACATATCAGAAGTTTCCATCTGCCCTATCTGAAGGAGTTGAAAGACCGGGGCCGGGAGGTGCACGTGGCCTGCCGGGACCTCCCCGAAGCGCCGGAAAACGTGGACGGAGGTCTGGAGCTGCCCCTGGAAAAGCGGATGTGGGCGCCGGCCAATTTCCGGGCCTCCCGTCTTTTGCGGAAGGACATCCGCCGGGAACGGTATTCCCTGATCGTCACCCACACCTCTCTGGCGGCGTTTTTCACCCGCCTTGCGGTGCTGGGCATGCGGCGCCGTCCCCGGGTGGTGAACGTGGTCCACGGCTACCTCTTCGACGATGATACGCCCCGGCTCAAGCGGCAGCTCCTGCTGGGAGCGGAGCGCTTTGTCGCTTCGGTGACGGATCTGGTCCTCACCATGAACGGGTGGGATGAGGATCTGGCCATGCGCTTCTGCCTGGGAAAAGCGGTGGGGAATATCCCCGGCATGGGGGTGGACTTCGCCCGGCTGGATGAAGCTTCGCCGGAGGCGGGGCAGGAGCTGCGGCAGGAACTGGGCATCTCCTCCGAAGCCTTCGTCCTCCTGTATGCCGCAGAGTTTTCTCGCCGGAAGAGTCAGAAGGTGCTGATCCGGGCCATGCAGAAGCTGCCGGAGCGGGCGGTCCTTGTGCTCTGCGGGGACGGGGCGGAGCTGGAGCGCATGAAGGCGCTGGCGAAGAAACTCCGGCTGGGCGACCGGGTGCGTTTTCCCGGCCGGGTGGAGGATATGCCCAGGTGGTACCGCATGGCGGACGCGGCGGTGACCGCCAGCCGCAGCGAGGGCCTGCCCTTCAACGTGATGGAGGCCATGCATCTGGGTCTGCCGATCGCAGCCAGCGCCGTGAAGGGGAATACGGATCTGATCCGGGACGAAGAGACCGGGCTCCTGTATCCCTACGGGGACGCAGAGGCCTGCGCCGCCGCCCTGATGAGACTGATGGATTCGCCTGATCTCCGGAAGGCCCTGGGGGAAAGAGCGGCGGAAGAAGCGGGACAGTACGCCCTGGACCGGGTCCTGCCCATCGTCCTGCACGCGATCCTGGAGGAGTGACCCCATCTGAATGAAATATAGTGAAATGGCGCGCTGCGAACACCGCAGCGCGCCATGATTGCCGTCAGTAAGCTCTCCTTATGCCTCTTCCCCCTCGGGGATGATGCAGGTGATCAGGGTGAGGTTGGAGCAGGCATTCCAGGAGGACCAGGGCCAGCCGTCGGAAGCCACGGGGCCGGGGGTGATGTATACCGGCTTGCCGGTGGCCAGATAGGTGTCCGTCCTGGGCGGGAAGCCCAGGATGCAGCCCTTCTGCTGGCTCTGGGCGGCGAAGCGCCGTGCGATCATGGCGGCTTCCTTCTTCTTTCCCGCCAGGTTCAGTCCGGCGCAGAGGAAGAGCTGGACCGGGGCCACCACGCGGCCGTGGACAAAGGTGCCGGTGCCGTAATTGGAGTTGGCGCTGCGGATATCCTCCGAAGCGATGCCGATCTCCGTGAGGAGACCGCCCTCCTCCGTGAGGGCTTCGCAGCAGCGGTCGATGATATTCTGGGGCAGACGATCTCCCAGGATGATGGGCTGGTAGCAGGCCGCGGAAAGGCTGTCCACCGGCTTGCCGTTATGGAAGGTGACGAACTTCTTCCCGTCCCAGAACTCGCTGATGAGGGTGTCGAAGAGCTTCTTGCTCCGGTCGTGCCAGCTCTTTCCCTCCTCCGTCTTTCCGCAGCCGTCCGCCAGACGGCCGGTCATATCCAGCAGATCCACCATGAAGGCGATCAGGTCCGGATTGATGGTGGGGAAGCCGTCCTGGAAGATGGTGGCGTCGTCCCAGCCGGAGTCATTGGGGTTGTTGATGGCGGTCACGTCGTCGCCCCGGCCTGCGCTGCGGGTGCGGACCCAGAACTCCGCCCACTTGGCGAACTTGGGATACATGCGCTCGCACTCGGAGGGGGTGAGGTAGCTGTCCCCGCACTTTTTGATGAGCCATTTCAGGGCGAAGCCCTGGATGGGGGGCTGGATGCCGGCATTCTTGGTGAGGTAGCCCACGTTGCCGGGGAGCTGGCCCGTCTTTTCATCCTGATATTCAAAGAGGGCGCAGATCTGCCGCCAGCCTTCCTTGGGATTGCCCATCATGGACATGCCGTTGAAGCTCTGCTGCCAGGCGAAGCATTCCCCCAGGTATTCATAGTGCATCAGGATCATGGGGGACTGGTAGATGCCGGTGGGCTTTACCCGCCGGGCCCAGACCGTGTGGGTGGCATATTTGAAGAGCTGCTCGAAGCCCTTCGCGGGGGCCTTGTAGTTCTTCTGGAAGTCCGCGTACCGGTCGAAGCCGTCCTGCTTCAGAGTCTCGACGGAGGGGTAGGAATCCGGCAGATTGCCCACTTCGATCATATCCTCGTGGACGGCGAAATCCAGCTCGCCGGATTCATCCGGGCAGAGGTCGATGGTGAGGGCGGTGTATTCGCTGCCGTCCCCCTTCATAGGCGCGCAGACGGAGATGGAGCCCTTCAGGGGGCGGAAGCGCAGCTTGCCGTAGGTGCCGTAGGTGAGCTCGGTGGTGCCGTCCGGCAGGGTGCAGATGCCGTGGCAGGCTTCGGGAGCACGTCCGCCCGCCCGATAGGGAGCGGCTTCCAGCCGGAGGGTGATCCCGTCCTTCCCCGAGACCCGGAAGTACTCGTTATAGGTGAAGATGATCTCCAGCGAGCCGGCGGGCAGGTTCAGGAGCATGGAGCCGGGATCGCCCTTATAGGAATAGGGGATCTCCCGTCCGCCCTGGAAGGTGCGCAGGGTGAAGACGAATTCGTTGCTCATCATCCAGGCGCCGGGCTTGAAGCTGGAGAGCTGCAGCAGATGGCTGTAGTAATTCTCGATGAGGAAAAATGCGGAGCCCTCCCGGGCGTATACCGCATGGGTCAGGTCAAAACGTTCGCTGGTTCCAAACATGTTCCGTTCAGCTCCTTTCCTGCAGGGCCAGCAGCAGGGCGCTGCGGGCGGGGTCAAAGGCGGCGGCGGAGGGAGCGTCGGCCCGCTCTGCGCCGGCGGCCAGAAGCTTCGCCTTCAGGGCAGGGCAGCCCAGGGCTGCCAGACCGGGAAGGAGGGAGTCGTATTCCGCCGGGGCGATGGTTTCCGCGGCGGCCTCCAGGGCCTTGCGGATATCCCCGGGGAGCTTGTCGCCCAGGAGCAGCGGCATGCAGGCCAGAAGCTTGGGGGCAGGGGCCGTATCCCCGT
>JAEEGI010009635.1_pt1 | contig 21124 bp, 17 predicted proteins | sample 8958751 | NCBI WGS metagenome assembly JAEEGI01 (sample SAMN16246545, study PRJNA631951) | gut metagenome | biome: gut microbiome; feature: rumen; material: KS-attached | host: Bos | place: Iran: Karaj | collected 2018-10 | reverse complement strand
AGGTGCCTGTGTCCAACCATAGACGTGTGGGTTCAAGTCCCATCTCCCGCACCAAAAAACAGGATCGCCTTTCGGCGGTCCTGTTTTTTGCATTGAGGACTTGAACCCGAGGGCACGTCGTCGCGGATTGCGCATCATCTCGCTCCGACCGCAAGCGGCAGAGCTCGTTCGCTCCATCGCTCCTCCTTTTCTATGCCGACCCGCTTCGCTGGGCTCGTCATAGATTCTTCTTTGCAGCCGCGAGGCAGCCTCCGCCGCAGCGGAGGTCAAGTCCCATCTCCCGCACCATAGAAAAGGCAGTCGCCCTCAGGCGGCTGCTTTTTCTTTAGTCTTTGTCTGTGTGGACTGCGCGGCGGCTTATTCCATGTATACTTTCTCCCGTATCGATCCGGCCTCGCGAAATAAGCACGCTCCCTCTCCGAGGCGGTCTCTCCTTCACCACCGGGGAGCGGAAAACCCTCGGCATATTACTCAAAAGTCAAACGTCGTCGGAGCCCGCGATTCGATAGTGTGCATAAACTCTTGAGAATCTCTTTACAATGCAGTCATCTAATACTATAATGCGCTAAAGTGAAAACGATCCCTTGCAAGCATATTATAAGAAAGGAAGTTTAAACCGTGAAGAAGCTGTTTTCCCTCGCGCTGGTTCTTGTCATGCTCTTCTCGTGCGCTGCCATCTCCGCTTCCGCCGACAGCGACGCGTACCTGGGAGTCATGCTCAGCACCAACGTCATGTCCCTGGACACCAACCTTGCCACCGACGGCGAATCCTTTGAGGTGATCGCCGACTGCATCGACGGTCTGATGCAGATGGACGCGGACGGCGCGGCCGTCCCCGCCATTGCCGAGAGCTACGATCTCTCGGAGGACGGCACCGTCTACACCTTCCACCTGCGCGACGCGCAGTGGGCCAACGGCACTCCCGTGACCGCCCACGACTTTGAGTTCGCGTGGAAGCGCATCGCCGCCGAGTGCGAAGAGTATGCCTACATGTTCGACAGCACCGTAGGCTGCATCAAGAACGCCGACGCCATCCTCTACGAGGGCGGCGATCCCGACACCCTGGGCGTCAAAGCTCTCGACGACAAGACTCTCGAGGTCACTCTGGAGGTTCCTGTCTCCTTCTTCCCCAGCCTGATGTATTTCCCCATTTTCTACCCCATCAATGAGGAATTCTTCAACAGCCTTGAGGCCGGCACCTACGGCACCAGCCCCGAGACATTCCTGTCCAACGGCGCGTTCGTCCTCGAGAGCTACACCCCCGGCACGGCCAGCCTCTCTCTGAAGAAGAACGAGAACTACTGGGATGCCGACAACGTGAAGCTGGCGGGCATCAAGTATCAGGTCATCCAGAATTCCGGCGAAGCGCTCGACGCCTTCCGGAAGGGTGAGCTGGATGTCGTCACCGTCTCCGGCAACCAGGTCGCTGCCGCCGAGAAGGACGCCGCTCTGTCCAAGAGCCTGACGGTCACCGGCGCCGGCTACATGTGGTACCTCTCCTTCAGCCAGACCGAGAACAACGCGCAGGGCGGCATGCTCGCCAACAAGAACCTGCGTCTGGCCATCTCCAACGTCATCGACCGCTACAACCTGACCGACAACTACGTCATGGACGGCTCTCTGCCCACCTTTACGGCCGTTCCTCCTCAGTTCGCCGCGAACAATGAGACCGGCGAGGACTTCTCCGCCGATCAGGATCAGTTCCTCGATCTGTGCGACTACAACCCCGATGCCGCTCAGGCTTTCTTCGAGGCCGCCAAGAAGGAACTCGGCAAGGATGAGTTCACCTTCACCATCATCTACGGCAGCAACGAGGGCAACGAGGTCGCTCTGGTCGCCCAGGCCATCAAGGAAGATATCGAGGCCGAGCTCGACGGCGTGACCATCAACCTCCAGCCGATGACCAAGGCCGAGCGTCTGGACAAGATGCAGAACGACAACTACGACATCGCTCTGACCCGCTGGGGTCCCGACTACGCCGACCCGATGACCTATCTGGGCATGTGGGTCACCAACAACGACAACAACTACGGCTTCTGGAGCAACGCCGAGTATGACCAGCTCATCAAGGACTGCACCACCGGCCAGTACATCAGCGACTATGCCGCCCGCTGGGAGGCCATGCTCAAGGCTGAGACCATCGTGATGCAGGAGGCCGTGATCGCGCCTCTGTACACCAAGGCCAACGCCAACCTGATCTCCGGGTCGGTCTCCGGCATCGAGTTCCACCCCGTCGCCCTCAACCGCGTTTACAAGAACGTCGTGATCGGCTGACGGCCGTCGGACGGTCCGGATCCGGATCGCTGAGGTCTCTTTGAGATCCGTCAGGGGCTGTCTCGAAACGAGAGAGTGTTTTGAGACAGTCCCTGATGCTTATGTTTCCGCTGCGTGTAAATAAGATAAAGGAACCTTGCCATATGGTTAAGTATGTGTTTAAACGTGTCGGAATGGCTGCGCTGACGCTGCTGATCATCGTCTTTCTGCTGTTCTGGCTGGTGCGCGTCATGCCGGGCAACCCCTTTCCCTCCGAACGGATGAGCGACGTTCAGATCGCCGCGAAAAGGGCCGAGCTCGGGCTCGACGACCCCATTCTCGTTCAGTTCCGGAACTATGTCGCGAAGCTTCTGAAGGGAGATTTCGGGAACGGGACCAGCCTGTATTACGGCGTGCCCATCAAGACGGTCCTGCGCACCGCCGTTTCCAATTCTTTTCGCATCGGCGGCTTTGCCATTCTGCTGGGCACGGCAGTCGGTCTGCTGCTGGGCATCACCGCCGCTCTCAACCGCGGCCGATTTCTGGACGGATTCTGCACCGTGTTTTCCATCATCGGCGTGTGCGTCCCCTCCTATGTATTCCTGATCTTTCTTCAGTACACCTTTTCCTTTAAGATACCGTTCTTCCCGTATTTCTTCGACGCGGACCGCTTCGCCTTCTCTTCGGTCATGCCGGCGCTCTCGCTGAGTCTTTTCACCATGTCCACCATTGCCCGCTTTACGCGCAACGAAATGGTGGAGGTGTTTGACAGCGACTATGTCCGTCTGGCGGAGGCCAAGGGCATGTACGGCGGAAAGCTGGTAAGAGCGCATGTTCTTCGCAACGCTCTGATCCCCATCGTCACCGTGCTGGCCCCCCTGGTCGTGGACCTGCTGACCGGCGCTCTGGTGGTAGAGAAGATCTACGGCATCAACGGCATAGGCAAGCTGATGGTGGACGCCATCACGGGCGAAGGAATAGATTACAACTATGTTCTCGCGCTGGGCATTCTGTATTCAACGCTGTATATCGCCGTGATGCTGCTGGTGGACCTGCTGTACGGCGTGCTGGATCCGCGTATCCGCGTGGCTGCCAAGGAGGAGGATTGAACGATGGCTGAATTGATACCGCAGACCGTTCCTCCTGTCCCCTCCGATGCCTATGTGCCGGCAGCGGGAGACTTTGCGTTTCTCGACAGGGCAGACATTCTCACCGACACGAACTACGCCTCTCTGAGCTACTGGAAGGGCGTTTTCATCCACTTTTTCAAAAACAGGCGCGCCGTCATCGGTCTTGTCATCATCGCCGTGATCATCCTGCTGGCTGTTTTCGGCCCGATGATGAATTCCTACGGCTACCGGGATATCGTTCAGTTCCGCAACGAGAGCAACCGCCGCGTCGTCGCCAAGGCTGTGGAGCCGCGCATCCCGTGGCTGCACGAGTTCATGACCGGGGAACCCTATGACGACAACTTCGCCGACAGGACCTTCCTGTTCGGCACCGACGACCTTGGACGCGATCTGTGGACCCGCACATGGCACGGCACGCGTGTTTCCCTGCTGGTGGCCTTCGTCACTATTTTTATCGACGTGATCATCGGCATGAGCTACGGTCTGATCTCGGGATATTTCGGCGGGCTCACGGATATCGTGATGCAGCGCTTCGTTGAGATCGCCAACAGCGTGCCTCGGCTGGTCATCGTATCGGTGCTGGCCATCTTCATGCCCAAGGGCATGGGGCTCGTCATCGTGGCTCTGCTACTCACCGAGTGGATCGGCATGAGCAAGATCGCCCGCGCCGAAATGCTGAAGATAAAGGAACAGGAGTATGTCCTCGCCAGCCGTACCCTCGGCGCCGGAAGCGGACACATCATTTTCCGTGAGATCCTGCCCAACACGGTCGGACCCATCATCACGCAGATGATGTTCAGCATCCCCACCGCCATCTTCACCGAGGCGTTTTTGAGCTTTGTGGGCGTGGGCATCGTGCTGCCTCAGTGCTCCATCGGCACGCTCATTGAAGAGGGCTTCAACAACATCACGATCCTGCCCTATCAGATCCTGCCGCCCATCCTTGTGCTGGCGCTGCTGATGCTGGGGTTCAACTTCATCGGTGACGGCCTGCGCGAGGCTTTGGCGCCGAAGCTGGAAGACATGTGAGAGGAGGCGTCGGACTTGAGCGCGGAAACCATTCTGAAAATCAGTGATCTGGACATCTCCTTCCGCACGAACGCGGGCGTGGTCCACGCCATCCGCGGCGTGGATATGGACCTGCAGAAGGGCGAGACCGTCGCCGTCGTGGGCGAGAGCGGTTCGGGAAAGTCGGTCACCATGAAAGCGGTCATGGGGCTGCTGGACAGCAACGCCGTCGTTAACAGCGGCGAGATCCTGTACCGCAGGCCCGGCGATGAAGACGCGCAGATGATCGATCTGCTGAAGATCAGCAAAAAGCAGCTTCGTCAGGACATCAACGGCCAGCATATCGCCATGGTCTTTCAGGACCCGATGACCAGTCTCGATCCCACGATGCCCATCGGCCGCCAGATCATGGAGGGCATCCTCCTGCACAAAAACGTATCTCAAAGCGAGGCGCGCCGGCGCGCGCTTGAGCTGCTGGAGCTTGTGGGCATCAACGACGCGGAAAAGCGCTTCAAAAACTACCCCCATCAGCTCTCGGGCGGCATGCGGCAGCGGGTGGTCATCGCCATCGCCCTGTCGGCGGATCCGGACATTCTCATCTGTGACGAGCCTACCACGGCGCTGGATGTGACCATCCAGGCGAAGATCCTGGAGCTCATCAAGAGCATCCAGGAGAAGATGAAGCTTTCCGTCGTCTACATCACGCACGACCTGGGCGTGGTGGCCAAGGTCGCGGACTATGTCAACGTGATGTACGCGGGGCGGATCGTGGAAGTCGGAAACGTCAACGAGATCTTCTACGAGCCCTGTCACCCCTACACCTGGGGTCTTCTGTCCGCCATGCCGGACATCAATACGGACGACGACCGGCTTTATTCCATCCCGGGCAGCCCTCCCAATCTGCTGCACGAGCCCGTGGGCGACGCCTTTGCCGACCGCAACCCCTTTGCCATGGCCATCGACAAAAAAGCCGCCCCGCCCATGTTCAAAATCAGTGAAACGCATTTTGCCGCCACCTGGCTGCTGCATCCCGACGCCCCGAAGGTGGAGCTTCCCGAAGAGTTGCAGCACCGTATCGAGCGCGCGAGGAAGGAGGCTGAACAGTACCTATGAACGAACCTCTGCTGCAGGTGACAGACCTGAAACAGTATTTTCCTATCTCGCGCAGCTATACGGTCAAGGCCGTGAACGGCGTCTCCTTCTGCATATATCCCGGCGAGACCTACGGGCTGGTGGGTGAATCCGGGTCGGGCAAAACGACCATCGGCCGGAGCATCATACGGCTGTATACCCCCACCTCCGGAAGCGTGCGCTTTCAGGGCAAAGAGATCGGCGGCAGACTGGACGCCTCCACCCGTGAAATGCTCCGCGCGGATATGCAGATGATCTTTCAGGACCCGATGGCAAGTCTGAACCCCCGCAAGAAGGTCGAGGACATCATTGCCGAGGGGCTGGACATCCACCACCGCGCCGCGGGCAGGCAGGAGCGGTCGGAGCTGGTAGGCGAGCTGCTGAAAAAGGTCGGTCTCTCCCCCGAGCATGCCGAGCGCTATCCCCATCAGTTCTCGGGCGGACAGCGTCAGCGCGTCGGCATCGCCCGGGCGCTGATCATGAACCCGAAGCTCATCATCGCAGACGAGTGCATTTCCGCTCTGGACGTTTCGATCCAGGCTCAGGTGGTAAACCTGATGAAAGACATTCAGGAGGAGAGCGGCTGCGCGTATCTCTTCATTGCCCACGATCTGAGCATGGTCAAATACATCTCCGACCGCATCGGGGTGCTGCATCTGGGCTATATGGTCGAGGCGGGAACCAAGGAGGAGATTTTCTCCAATCCGATCCACCCCTACACCAGATCGCTGCTCTCCGCCATACCCTATCCGAATCCGGAAGCGGAGAAGCGGCGCGTTTCCCTGAGCTACGATTACGCCTCCTCGGGCATCGACTACGCGAAAGGAACCGAGCATCTCGTGGAGGGCAGCCATACGGTTCTCGCCACCGACGATGAATTCAAAGCCTGGGCAGGCTGATGTCACGGCGCCGTCCTCCGCGGAACCGGCGCTGAAAGCGGGAGCCCGACGGACAGATCCGTCGGGCTCCTCTTTTTTATATTGTTTTCCCTTATGGCGCATGGAACGCGAAGCGTTATTTATGTTTGCCGTGCTTATGCTTTTTTCCGCCCTTATTTCCCGTCGTCTCTTTTGAGGCTTTGGGTTCTCCGCCGCCGGGCATGACCTGGGTGTGGACGATCTTCGCCCCGGGCATGAACGGCATAAGCTTTGCCTCGGTCTCGCCCATCTCGCTGCCGCCGGACGTGGCGAACAGAGCGACGCTCTTCCCGGTCCAGTCGTATGCCTTGCAGAAGGTGTTGATGATGTTCGGAGCGCACTCATACCATATGGGAAAGCCGAGAAAGATCAGCTCATATTCGTCCAGACTCTCTATTTTTCCGCTCACGGGGACATCCTCTCCGGAGCGAAACTCGCGATTGCACCGGGCTTCGGGGTTGGTCCAGTCAAGATCCTCGGGCGTGTATGGCTGCTCGGGGACGATCTCAAACAGATCGGATCCCGTCATTCCCGCGATCTTTTTCGCGAGGCCCGCGGTCGTTCCTCCCGCGCTGAAAAACGCTACCAGTGATTTCATATCCATGCTCCTCCTGTCAATAAGCCGGTAAAAGCTGCCGGGTATCCGCGTGTTCCGCGGGATCCGAACGGACAGATACACTATACCGTTTTTCCCCCGCAATTACAATACGGCAAATACCCCGTACCGGAGCACGGTTTTTCGGATCCGTTCCGCGATCGTCAACTCACAGATTTGTGCAATAATGCCTTTGTTTTCCGCCATTTCGTTCCAAAAACAGCAGTTTCGGCAGTTTCCGTTGACGAGGGAAAGGGAAAGGACAATAATTGTATCATCCATGTATGAGGAGGAACTGTTATGACACCCGAGAATCAAGCCAAGTTTGACGCGAAGTGGAAACGGATCCGGGACGCCGTGGCTCTCAAGGAGCCCGATATGGTTCCCATCACTCCCTCGCCCGCCATCTATCCCTTCCTGCACGCGGGATATACCATGACCGAGGTCATTTACGACGAGACCATGGAAAAGGCCTCCAACGCGATGTTCAAGTATCTCAACGACTTTGATCCGGATAACGGCACGACTCTGGGAAACTATGTGGCCGAGGGCAGGCTGATGGAGCTCCAGAGCCCTACCAACATGGCCTGGTCCGGCATGCCCGGCAACCCCATCGGCGACAATTCCATCCAGCAGTACATTGAGTTCCCCATCCTGCTGGACGACGAATTCGACGAGTACTTCAACGACTACGTCACATGGCGCGTGCATAAGGAGCTGCCCCGCAACTCCAATCTGCTCAAGCCTCTGGAGAATTTCCATCTGGGCTTTGGGACCGTGGGCCTGGCAAACGCCGTGTCCCGTCCCGAGATGAAAGAGATGATCAAAACTCTCTGGGAGATCGCCGACGGCTACAAGGTCCTCAATGCCAAAAAGGCCGCGTTCAATAAGCAGATGGAAGAGATGGGCTACCCCATCATCCGCGCCGCTATGGGCGCGGGCGTGCCCTTTGACGGATACAGCGACTTCCTGCGCGGCACGCTGCTGTCTCTGGCCGATCTCTACACCAACCCCGATGAGGTGCGCCGCTACATCGACTCCACCTTTGAGCAGACCATCGCCGGCATCAAGGCCTCCAAGGGCCGCGACGACGGAAAGCTGGTGTTCATGGCGCTGCATAAAGGCATGGACGGCTTTATGAGCGACGAGCACTACCGCGAGTATTACTGGAGTCACCTGCAGAAGATCATCGAGGCCATCATCGAGGCCGATAAGATCCCTTATATTTTCACCGAGGGCAAGTATAACTCCCGTCTTGACTGTCTTACCGAAGTGCCCGTGGGCAAGGTGTTCTATCACTTTGAGGAAGTGGACATGGCCCTGGCCGAGAGCAAGCTGGGCAAGATCGCCTGCATAGGCGGCGGCTTCTCCCCCTACCTGCTCAACTACGGCACGAAGGAGCAGGTCGTCGACGAGTGCAAACGCCTTCTGGATATCTGCGCGCCGGGCGGCGGATTCATCTTCGAGACCGCCTACGGCATGGATTACGCCAAGGACGAGAACGTGGAGGCCATGTTCGAGACCGTGCGCACCTACGGCAAATACTGAGAAATCCTGTTGGTCCCGCTCCGGCGGATCATACGTCAAAAGCCGCCTCTTCCTTTCGGAAGGGGCGGCTTTCCGGTCTGTCAGGAGAACAGATACGGGAGATAGCTGTATACGTAGTTGAATACGCACTCGTAGGAGTGGACCGCGCCCTGCGCGATCTCATAATGGAAATTGCCGGAGCCGGGGTCCTCGCTGAAGACAAACGGCGGCAGGCGCTTCATCTCGGCGATCTGCCCGGCCATGTTGCCGGAAGCGGGGTCCTCGCTGCCGGTGGCGGCGAAGATCCTGAAATCAAAGCCTTGCTTAAGCGCTTCCTCCGCCGCGGCGGCCAGGATCTCCGCCGTCTCCTTCGGCTTCGAATTGCCGCCCATAAGCTCCGCTGCCCAGCAGTCTCCGCTCAGAGGAAGGAACGTCGCGATATACGGCAGATTGATGAGGAATTCGAACCAGGTGGTCACAGAGCCCATTGAGAAGCCGCCGAAAGCGCGGTGGGCGCGGGACGCGCGCAACCCCTCCTCCTCCACATTCGCGGCCCAGGTGCGGTACCGGCTCTCAACGGCCGGGACAAGCTCCTTCACAAACTCCTCGGCGAAATCCCGGACCATTTTCCGCTCGCCCTCCATGCGGGAGAGATCGACCGTGCCGGCCATGCCCGGATAATAGCTGGGAAAAACCGCGATGAACGGTTCGGCTGCTCCGTCGTAAAAGCAGCAGTCCAGCATGTTCTTTATATGGCAGGTATCCAGCCAGGCGTCGGGGTTTCCGCCGCCGCCGTGCATCAGGTAGAGAACGTTGTATTTCTTTTCGGCGTCGCAGGGATCGTAACCGTAAGGAAGATAGACGTTTGCGTATTTCTCGCAGGATCCGCCCTCGGGATGTCTTCCCGTATAGGTCACGCGTTCGATCCTGCCGCGGTAATCGATGTCGCGATAGGTGAATTCCTTAAGCATGATGTACTTCCTTTCCGCCGCGTAAAAAGCGGCGCGTCGCCTCTCAAAATCTCTTCCAGCGGGGGATGTGCATGACGATGCCGAACTCCTCGCGCAGGAGTTCTTCCAGTTCGTCCGGCGTCTGAATGTCCTTTTCCGTGACGACGCCGTCGCGGCGCAGGGTGAAATGCTTGCCGCTGAGCGCCTTGCTCCCGTTGGGCAGCGTAAGGTTCACGGTTCGGTTGAGCCGGAATCCGGAATTGGGCTGCATCGCGCAGTAGAAATTCAGCGGCTCGAAATCGCACGGTTCGATGGGGCGCTGGGCAAAATAGAGGACGTTGGCCCAGCCGTCGTCGGTCTTGCGCTCGATGAAGAAATCGTTCGGCCGGATCGTGCCGCGATACGTCAGCCCGCCGACGATCTGCTCGCCGTCGCGGATCTCCACGGCGCCCTTGGGGCCGGGACCGCCGTAGCCCACGTCGCAGTACCAGCTCTTCCCTTCCGCTTCCGAGACCAGCCCCTTGTGGGAATAGGGGAACAGCGGAAATCCCGGAGGGCCGAGAAGCCGTACGACGGTGGCGTAGGTGGGGAATCCCAGATCGTTGAGCAGCTGGCCGAAAATGGTGTTCTGCTCGAAGCAGTAGCCTCCCCGGCGTCTTACGACGAATTTCTCATACAGGTCGTCGATATTCAGCGACGGCACGATGCCGTATTCATGCAGGTCCAGGCTCTCAAAAGGCACCGTGGAGATGTGTGCCCAGATCAGCCGGTCCAGCGTGTCCCCGTCGTGGTTGATGGGGCCGTCAAAACCGATGCGTTCCAGGTATCGGTCGATCTGCTGTTGATTCATGGCTCAGCCTCCGTTTCTATGTATTCTGCTTTCAGTATAAGGGCTTCTTCACCGACGTGCAAGAACAATATGCGTGTTTCCGTCCCTTGCGTTCCGCCGGGGACCGTGTATAATGAGGAGAGCGCAGTTAAATTGAAAGGGTGTGAACGGATATGTCCGTCAAGGATCGCGACCGGACGCTTCTGCGCCTGGAGCAGACTCTGTCGGCTTTTGTTCCCGAGAGCCGCTACTGTATCGACTCATCCCATAGGGACGGATGCATGGTGCTTACTCCGGACGGCGAACAATGGATCGTTTACTTTCGGGAAGGTCTGCTCATTGAGGACGTCACGGTACACGACACTCTCGAGGAGGCCGCGCTGCAGCTGATACGCAACGTCGCCCCCTTTCCCGAAGCGGAAGACGAGATGAAAAAACGGTTCCTGTCATAGGAAACGGCCGCCGCCCGTTTGGGCGGCGGCCGAATCATGTCTGCGGAATGGGCTATCTTTTGTCGCGGTCGACGAACTCCAGTGCGATCACCGCGACGAGCGCGAAGAAAGCCATCAGCGCAAGCAGCCATATCCAGCACTGTGTTACATTCGCGTAAGTGGAGGCATAGTCCTCCACCCGGTTATAGGTTCCGGACCAGGAGATGAAATCGCCTACGGCATTTTTTCGTTCGACTTCCCTCATCAGTTCCAGCAGCGGCTTTTCACCCATGAACTCCACGTTGCGGAACTTGAAAAGCGTGTTCCACAGTGTAACGTTGGAGCATTCGTTATACCGTCCCACGGCGCACATGCTGTCCATCCCCCAGTGGGAGATCGTGATCACCTTCAGTTTTTCCGCGGGACCGTTCAGCTCGAAAAAGCTTCCCGAAAAAATCATCTGAAAGATCAGCAGGAACGGCATCACCGTCATGGCGGTCGTAGTGGTGCGGACGATGCACGATACCAGCAGCGCCAGCATATCGGAGGTATAAGTGATGAGAAAAATTGAAATGCCCAGGTCCGCGAGCCCCGACATGGTCACGATGCCCTTGTCGGGCAGCTTCACGCCGGCGAAGCGAAAGATGAGCAGCATTACGACGGTCTGCCCCGCGCAGAGCAGGAACTGGTAGACCATCTGAGCGCCGATATACGCGGACATATGCAGTCCGGCGCGGTGTTCTCTTTTGATGATGCTCCGTTCACGGCAGACGACCTGAATGGAGTTGAAAAAACCGTTCCAGATACATACGCACACCAGCGCGAAGACGCCCATGAGCGTCCCCTCCTGGGTGACGAACATGTTCTGTCCCACGACAAAAGTGACCACGCCGGCGATGATCGCGCCCATGGGGATCACCTTCCAGTCGCTCTGGTACACAAACATCCGCAGGAATTTGCCCAGGTAGATGAACAGCTGGCTCAGGCGGCCCCTGTGCTTGAGATCACCGTTCATGATACCGCACCTTCTTCCTCAGCGGCCGGGTGAAGCCGCGCGTAGCGTTCGATGTAATAGTCCGCCATGCCCTCTCCGCCTTCCTCTTTGCGGTTGACGCTCATGACGATGCCTTCCATGGAGTCCTTCCCGAAGAATTCACGGGCTTCCTGCGGGGTACCGTAAAACGCCAGCCGGCCCACGCGGCCCGAGTCTCTCGCCAGGACGATGACCTTGTCGAACAGATCGATCACCCGGTCGGGCGTATGGGTAATGGCGATCACGATCTTCCCCTCGTCGGCGATGCCGCGCAGCTTTGTGAACAGCTCCCGCGCGATCACGCCGTCGAGCCCGGAGTCCGGCTCATCGAGCACAAACAGCTCCGGGTCCGAGACAAGCTCCATGGCGATGGAGATGCGCCGCAGCTGACCTCCGGATTTTTTGGAGACCAGGCCGTCTCTGCCTGCGGTCAGTCCCAGCAGATCCATGACCTCGTCGATCTTCTTTTCCCGTTTTTCGTAGGTCGCGTCCGCGCTCATGCGCAGCTTTGCCGCGTCGCCGACCGTGCGCTCCACCGTATCGCTTCCCCGGATCAGGTTCTGCTGAGGTACAAAGCCGATGCGGTATTTCATGCGGGCATAGTCTTTATAGATGTCGCCGCCGTTGAGCACCATTCTGGCGTTGGCCTTCTCATAGCCGATCACGGCGTTGATGAAGGTGGTTTTGCCCGATCCCGATCCGCCCAGCAGCATTACCAGTGAGCCGTTTGGGATATCCAGAGAGATATCCTTGAGCAGGTAACGCTTCTTGGAGAAATCGCGGGCTACCCTTTCCTCCAGATCGATGCTCAGTCCGGATTCCGCGGGCGTCAGACTCTGACGGTATTCGGTCACTCCGGGGATCACGGCGGGAGTGGTCCCCGCCAGATTCTCCTCACGCGTGTCTTTGATCTCCTGCGGCTGAAGAGACGGGACGGCGCCCAGAACGATAAGGATCAGCCAGGGCACGAAAAACCATAAGACGACCCAGAATTTTCTCGTTCGGAACACCGTGAGCAGCCGAAGACAGAGCCGTACGCCGTACACGTACAGAAACACCATCATGATCAGCATCACCAGTCCAACGCCCGTCTGCAAACGGTCGCTCAGCCAGACAGGGTTCATTAGTCCGACTGCGGACAGGATAAGATCCAGCACACAGCAGACAAGGCCCTCCTGCTCCATATCCAGCGAGCGGCCCAGTTCGATATAGCAGAGGCCGGGTATCCACGCGTGAAAGCGCTTCTTCCATTTCAGCTTGCCGGACAGAAGCCAGAAACCCACAGAAAACAGAAACCAGTTGAGAATGGCGTTCAGCACATAAGAGTAAGGCGCCAGGCTCTCAGGAAGCATGTTCGGTTCCCTCCTTCCCGAATCAACAGTATCCTATCACTTTTTTCTCTCTCTGTCACCGAAAAAACCTCGGTTCGGTCCCGATTCTTCTTTTTTCCACCCGCCGGCGCGGCAATAAGGCGATTCCGATTGCTTTTTTGCCCGTTTCCACTATAATCATACTATGGCCGGGTGAATGCCGGCAGCGTACCGGCTCCGGCCGATGCGACGCTGCGAAAACGCGGGATATGAGTCCGTTAACGGGCAGGGTGCCCGCGGGAAAGGAGCACGCCATGGGCAAAGAAAAAACCATCCCCATCACGATAGGGGTAACGGGGCACCGGGCAGTCCGCGAAGAAGACCGGGAGACCCTGTACGCGGCGGTCATGTCGGAACTGAAGCTGCTGCGGGAGCTGTACCCGAACTCGCCCTTCGTAATGCTCAACTCTCTGGCGGAAGGCGCCGATCAGCTGTGCGCCGACGCGGCGAGGGAGCAGGAGATCCCCATTGTGGCGGTGCTCCCCATGGACGCGGAGCTGTATGAAAAGGATTTCTCCCCCGAAGGACTGGAACGGTTCCGCTTCCACTGCGCGCATGCCCGGCAGGTGTTTACCGCTCCGTTCACCGAAAGCCCCGACGGCGCGCCGGACCGTCATTTTCTGTTCCGGCAGGCGGGGATCTATCTGGTCACGCACAGCCATCTGATGCTGGCGCTGTGGGACGGAGGAGAGGGAAAGGACGGCTGCGGCACTGCGGATGTGGTGGATTTCTCTCTGCACGGCAGCTTTACCCCCTCCGGGAGCGTTCCCCTTCGCTCGGACAGCAAGGAAGCCGTTATCCATATCTTTACGCCCCGCGGCAGTCATACGAAAGAGCCTGCGGGCACCTGTCATATACTCGGGAACCGGCAGGCTGTGGCGGATGAACTGAAAAAAACCGACGACTTCAACCGTCTGGCCGCCGCTCTTCCTGCTCCGCGCCGCCGGCTCCTCCCCGAAGATACCGCCGATCCCGTGCTTTCCGCCATGGAATCGGTTTATCTGGCCGCCAGCTCCATCAGCACCTCCGCTGCCGCGACGTTTCGCAGGATCCTGGTGCAGCTGGCCGTTACCAGCACCATCGTCACCGTAGCGTTCCTTCTCTACGATGAGGCGGAGGCCATATGGATGATCTATGTCTGCGGCCTGATGGTCCTGGCCGCCTGGCTGGCCCAGCGCTGCGCCCGGAAAACCGACTGCCACCGCCGGTATATCGAATGCAGGGCGCTGGCCGAATGCCTTCGGGTCCAGGCCTTTCTTTCCTATGCCGGCAGCGACGTGCAGGCATCGGAGCTGCTGACATGGACGCAGCAGGAGGAGACCGCCTGGATCAAGGACGCACTGTGCGCCCTCTCCGTGGGTAGTCATTCGGGCCGGCCTCACGACATTCTCGACTGCTGGGTGGAGGATCAGCGCAGATATCACGCGGGCGCTCATAACAAGGCCGAGCGCAGCGCCGACACAAGCGGACGCGTAGTCGGAACGGCGCTGATCGTGAGCGTGGGGCTCTATGTTTCCGCCCTGCTCTTTGAGATTCTTTTCGGCGGAGAACTGGGATTGCGCCCGATCGCCGATGTGGGGAATGTGGAGACCTACCGCACCTGGCTGAAGATCGTTGTGGGCGGAATATCCGCAGTCACCCTGTTCGTGGCCAATTACTACGGAAAACTCTCTCTTTCCCGGCAGCTCTCCGACCATGACAAAATGGCGCGGTTCTACGGAGAGGTAGCCGAGCAGATCCGCCGCCGCGGCCAGACGGACGAAGTGCTTACCGTGCTGGCGCGGGAGGAGCTCATCGAAAACGGAAACTGGTGCTCCTATCAGCGGGACAACACCCCCGATTTCAGTCTGTAACCATATACCTGTACAGAAAATCCCTCTGTCCGCGGACAGAGGGATTCTTTTTCATGGGCAGCGCCGGTCCCGAAAGCCGGAACGCCGTCACAGCCATTTTTTCTTTTTGAAGAAAATCAGGCTGCCGACGATGATCAGCACACTCACAATGATCAGCACGGGATAGCTCCAGGGGCTCTCCAGTTCCGGCATATACCGGAAATTCATGCCGTACCAGCCGACGATCAGCGTCAGCGGCATGAAGATCGTGGTGACTACCGTAAGGATCGTCATGATCCCGTTCTGCTTTTCCTCCAGGTGGGCGCGATACAGATCCCGTACCTGCATGGTGTGTTCCCGTAGAGAGACCGCGTTCGTATGAAGACGGGACAGGCGGTTCATAAACAGCTGAAGAAAACGCAGACGCTCCTCGTTGAAAAAGCCGTTCTCATTCTCCAGAAGCTCCTGAGTCATGTCGATGAGCTGCTCATAGTGTATGCGCAGCTCCCGGACATTGCTGAGGATCTCGTTGACGATGACCATATTTTCGTTTTCTCCGCCGCGGAGGATCTCGTCTTCGATATCATCCAGTTCGGTCTCGTATCTCTCCATAATAGGCAGATCCCTGCTGATGATCTGTTCCAGGAAGTCGTACATAAACCGCTCCAGCCCCGGCTCGGCGTATTTTTTGGCCCGGGCGATCTCTCCGATCATCCGCGTCGCCATGCCGGTGTCATCGATGAACACCACGCCCTTTTCATCCAGGGCAAAGGCGAACCGGTAGTCCTTCTCCGTCAGATCGTTTCTGTCCGGAATGCGGAACGAGCCCGTGAGTGAGCCGAAGCTGACTTCCGCTTTGGAGGAATGGATCGGCCGCACGATCGGGTCGATCTCGATATGCATGCCGAAAACGGAGCGGTCTTTTTTCCATTCTTCCTGTGTGAGTACGGCCACATACTGCGTGTCTTTCTCAGACAGGATTTGATCCGGAGCACACGGTTCCAGAGTCTCTTTGATCAGGCAGCACTTCATGGCGCTCTTTCGCCTCCCCGTTTACTCGTAATGCTTCGCGACGTTTTTGAGGTGATCGATGATCGTCAGGTGCTGGGGGCAGACCCCTTCGCATTGGCCGCATTCCACGCAGTCGCTTGCCTTGCCGAATTGGGAGGCAAGGATCTGATAGTTGCTGAAATTGATGGTCCATCCCTTTTCCTCAAGGTTTTCGCGCATATCCTCGTTGTAGATGGAGAAGTACTCCGGGATACAGATATGCTGCGGGCAGCCCTCCGTGCAGTAATGGCAGGCCGTGCAGGGGATGGCGATCTGCGCGTTTATGATCTCCGCCGCTTTGAAGCACAGCTCCCGCTCCTCCTGCGTGAGAGGGCGGAAATCGGACATGAAGGACGTATTGTCGTCCATCTGGGCGATCGTACTCATACCCGAAAGCACGCACATCACATTGGGCAGGCTTGCCGCGAAGCGGATCGCCCAGCTCGGCAGAGAGGCGGACGGATCGTGATCGGTAAAAAGCTTTGCTGCCGCTTCGGGCAGATTGGCCAGCGTGCCGCCCTTTACAGGCTCCATGACGATAACGCTCTTCCCGTGGCGTTCGGCGACCTCATAGCATTCGCGGGAGCGGATCCATTCGCTCTCCCAGTCCAGATAGTTGATCTGCAGCTGCACGAATTCCATTTCCGGATAATCGTTGAGAAGCCTTTCGAGGACCTCGGGCGTGTCGTGGAAGGAAAAGCCCGCATGCCTCACCAGGCCGGCGGCCTTCTTCTCCAGCAGCCAGTTGAAGCAGTCGAACTTCTCATACTTGCCGAGCATGCTCGCCTCGATGCCGTGGATCAGATAATAGTCGAAATACTCGACCCCGGTCTTTTTCAGCTGCCCCTCGAATACGGTGTCCCGCTCCTCGAAGCTGTTGAAAAAGCCCGCGTGCAGCTTGGTGGCCAAAGTGAAGCTCTCTCTCGGGTGTCGGTCCGTCAGAGCTTCCTTCACAACGGCTTCGCTGGCGAAGGCGTTGTACATCAGCGCCGTGTCAAAGTAGGTGAAGCCCCGTTCCAGAAACATGTCCACCATCTTTTTCACCTGCTCCACATCCACATCGGCGGAGTTGTTTTTGTCGTTGTGGGGCAGGCGCATCATACCGAATCCCAGTTTTTTGTTTGGTTTGAATTCCATTGCGATCCCTCGTTCCCTGTTTCGATCGAATTATAACATGGGAACGACTTTTGAAACAACTGTTTTCGTTTTTTGCCGGAAAAAACGGGAAATACAGAAGATCATGCTTTAATACCGGGTATTTCTGTGGTATAGTCATAGTGGATAATTATAAGGGCAGTATGCGCTTCCCGCGTTTCCCGCAGGGATGCGCTCTGCGGCCCGGTTCAGGAGGATCTTTTCATGCTTCCTATCCCGGTAGTGATCCTGTCTACCGCTCTGTTTCTGGCGCTGGTCGCCAATCTGGCTCTCAAGCCCGCCTTCTCCTCCCGGCTTACGACACGGTGCATGGTGATCGCCTCTCTCGGCGGTCTGGTTTTCTACGGTGCCGGTTTTGCCGAAGCCACAGGCAGCCTCGCGATCTCCGTCATGCGTACGCCCCTTGCCGTAACGCGCATGTTCATGGGCATCAACGAGCTGTCCGCCATAGAAGGCTCCACTCTGGTGTGCGCACCGATGGGCATCGCGATCTTCTGGCTGATCCATATGCTGGCCTTTTTTTCCACAGCCAGCGCGGCTTTGGTCACTATCGGCGCGGCGGGCCTTCGCAGGCTGCGGCTGCTGCTCTCCCGCCGGGGTGACCTGGTGATCCTGTTCGGCATCAACGACAACACCATCGCCGTGGGCAAGGAATGTCTGGCCCAGGGCGGGAATTCCGTGGTGTTCATTGCGGAGACCGCAGACAGCACCGTGATCAGTGATCTGAACGGCATGGGGATGTCTGTGATCACCGGTCAGGACGCCATCGATTCCGGAAAGGAAACGATCCGGACCCTTCATCCCCTGAACCGCAAGATCTCGATCTACGCTCTGGATCCCTCGGTGGACCAGAACCTGTTTTACGCGCTCAAGCTCAAGGACGCGCTCGGGAATGCCGGCGTATCGGCGGAAAACACCCGTATCTCCCTGCCCGGCGAAGAGGAGATCGTGACCTCTATGCTCCAGGTCACTCCGGAGAAATACGGCTTCGGGTATGTGCATGTCTTCGATGAAGGCGATCTCGCCTCCCGCGCCATGCTGCGCGTCTGCCCGCCCTGGGATCTCATGGAATTCGACGACACGGGCCGGGCGACGGAGATCTTCGACTGCGTGGTCATCGGCTTCGGCCGTTTCGGACAGGCGGCGCTGAGAAGACTGGTCATGAACGGGCAGTTCGCGGGGAGTTCCTTCCGGGCGGCGGTGTTCTCTCCCAATGTGATGAGAGAGGCCGGATATCTTCTCACCGACAGTCCTTCCCTGTTTGAAAACTACGACATCTCGTTTCACGAGGCCGACGGACGCAGCCGGGAGATGTTTCAGTATCTGAGCGCCAATCTGACCACTCTCAAGCTCATTGCCGTCTGCACGGGCAACGAGGACACGGACCGGGAGATCTCCGACGCGCTGATGCTGTTTTTAAAACGGCGTCAGGCGGAACGCATCGCCGTGGTACACAGCTCCCGCCGGGGCGCGCGTTACCAGCGCACCGTAGGCAGTCCGATCCTGTCTCAGGGGATCTATACACTCGCCATGCTCTCGGCCGAGGAGGCCGACCGGGACGCCATCGTTCTCAACGCCGTTTACGATCACTCCGATAAAACGGACTGGCAGAAATGGGTCGCCTGCGACACTTTCAGCAAGATGTCCTCCCGCGCTTCGGCTGACTATCTGCCCGCTTTTCTGAGAGCCTCGGGCCGCACGAGAGACCGTGCAGCCGGCGGGGACTGGGATCTCTCCCCCGCCATGCTGGACACGCTGGGTGAGGCGGAGCACAAGCGATGGATGGCTTTTCACTTTGCCATGGGCTATTCCGCCATGACACAGAAGGAATTTGAGATCAACGCAGAGACCTATACGCGTCTGCTCGCCGAGGGAAAAGGCGAGGGCTTCCGCATCAGCAAGAATCAGAAGGGCCGCACGCACGCCTGTCTGATCCCATGGGAAGAGCTGGACGAGCTCTCCGCGCGCGAGAACGCGATCACCGGCGGAAGCGTTAACTACAGGCAGATGGACATCGATAATGTGCTGGCGCTCCCCCGCCTGCTGCGGGGCGGAGAAGGGAACGGTTGACGGACAATGAAACGGAGCCTGAAAATCATTCTGTTCTCCCTGGCGGCGTACCTGCTGCTGCTCGCGGCGCTGGTAGCGGCGGAATCCGGTGCTCCGGGGGCCACGATCCGGAGCTTCTGGGATGCCGTATGGTTTTCCCTGATCACCATGACCACCGTGGGATACGGAGACCTCTCTCCCGTCACGGCGGTGGGCCGGGTACTGGGCCTTGTTTTCGCCCTGTGCAGCATAGGCATCCTGACCGCGCTGATCGGTATCGGGCTGAGTCTTTTGGGAGGTCAGATCATCCCCGAGGCAAGGCTGCGGCTCGGAAGAGGCCGGCGCTGGTACGCGTTTCACGAGGAAAACGAGGATTCCGCCGTTCTGGCGGAGGCCCTCCGCTCTTATGACCCAGGCTGTCTGCTCATCTTCCCCGGGACGGACCGCAAGCTTCTCTCGGGGGCGGACGTGGTGCGTGTAGACGCCGGCCCGGAGCGCCTGCGCGCCCTGAGCGGTGACCGTACCGAGGGCTGCGGGCTGTTCTTTCTCGGCGAAGACCCCTGGGCCAACTATTCCGGGGCGCTGGAAGCTGTCGGAACGGGCTTTCCGGTTTACTGCATGACGGACGCGCGCTCGGACGATATGAGCCCGGATCTGCATCTGTTCAGCCGAACCGAGGCCTTGGGACGATGCTACTGGAAGGATCACACGCTCCGGCGGGAGGAGCGCCTGGTGGTGCTCCTCGGCTGCCGGAGCGCAGGGAGCGCCATTCTTGAGCGGGCCGTTCTCACGAATGTGATCCCCGGCGTGACGGGCGTTGAATACCATGTTTTCGACAGCGATCCGCTTTTCGCGGCGCTGCATCCCGCCCTGATGCGCGCCATGGGCCCGGATAATCCCGCGGAAGACCGGCTGATCTTCCATCGCGAGAGCTGGCACGGCGCTCTCGATCTGCTGCGGGCTGCCGACAGGATCATCCTCTGCGCCGACAGCGACGAGGAAAACCTGACGGCGTGCGAGCAGCTGCGCACCTGGTTCGCTTTCCCGGGCGAGGTCCATCTGCGCCTCAACGCGCCGGTGCCGCCCCTGGAGTCGTTCGGTGAACGCCAAGCCGTGATCACTCCCGAGTTCGTCATGAAAGACGCACTGAACCGTCAGGCCGTAACAGTTAACGATCTGTACAACGAGGGCTCGGCCCGGCCCACCGAATGGCGGGATCTGGGCTGGTTCCTCCGGGAATCCAACGTTGCCGCGGCCGACCATCTGATCGTGAAGATCCGCTATCTTCTCGGCGACGAATCTCTCACCGAGGTGACGCCGGACCTTTGCCGTACGGCCGCCGCGCGGCTCCGGGAGCTTCGTCCGGGTCTGGACGATCTGCTGCAGGAAACCGAACACCGCCGCTGGATGCGTTTTCACTGGCTGTACAACTGGGAATTCGCCGACAAGCGCGACAACGCCCGCAGGCGTCATCATCTGCTGGTACCTTATGACGAGCTGAGCGAAGCAGAGAAGAAAAAAGACCTTTACGCATGGGAAATGCTCAACAGTCTCTCCGGTAAGACCATGTCCTGAACTCTGATTATCCGACCATACCGTGATCGATCGCAAAAGGAGGCCCATATGAAAAAATGGATCCGGACTCTGACAGGAATAGTTATGAGCGCGTTTCTCACCTTCGGTCTGGGCGGAAAAGCGCTCGCCGGAGATGAGGAAGAAACGCTGCCCGAACCGCCTCTCACGGAAATAGCGGAAAGCGCTCCTGCCGTTTCTCAGGCGGCTCCCGCCGCCGAGGCCCCCAGGCCCGCAGAGTCGGCCTCCGCCGCCGAGTCTCCCAAACCCGCGGAGACCGCTCCCGCTGAAG
>JAEEGI010009627.1_pt1 | contig 21134 bp, 7 predicted proteins | sample 8958751 | NCBI WGS metagenome assembly JAEEGI01 (sample SAMN16246545, study PRJNA631951) | gut metagenome | biome: gut microbiome; feature: rumen; material: KS-attached | host: Bos | place: Iran: Karaj | collected 2018-10 | reverse complement strand
CGACGGGCAGCGGATTAATGGTCAGGTGGAGCGTATCCACGCTGGCGCAGCCGTCGGCGTTGTTGTATGCATGCGTGTAGGTGCCCGAGTTGGTGTAGGTGTGCCCGTGCCAGGTGAAGCTCTCGCAAGCGGTTTCCGTTTCCACATTGTGGGTTCCGTGGAGGATGGTCAACTGCAGCGTCACCACGCTGTCGCAGCCGTTGATGTTTGTAAAGTTCTGCGTATAGATACCACTTTGCGTGTAGGTAGTGTTATTCCATGTATAACTGTCGCAAGCCGTTTCTGTGATGCTGACAACAGATCTGGCCAAGACATTCACCGGATGGATGGCTGAGGTCGCATTGCAGCCAGGGATACTACTGGTGACAGCCACATAATAGTCGTAAGAGCCAACTGACAAGAGGTCAGAAATCGCGTAGGTGGAGGAGGTCGCACCGGCAATAACACTTGAAGAGCCCGAGGTGACCCTGTACCATTGATAGCCCAATGCGTCGTTAGGCAAGACGTTGTTCACCGTTACATTCAGCGTAACGGCACCGCCTTCACACACGTTGCCGCTACCGGAAACGGTGGCCGAGTAGGCGGGAGCGACCATGACGGTCTCAACGTTGGAAAGCTGGGGTTGACAGTTGTAACCGGAGGCAACAACAGACACCTGATAAGCGTATGTGCCGGGCGTGTTCATCGTAAAAGCATTTTGATCTTGGGCAAAATGAACGTTTGTATGAGAAGATAAAACGACACCATTGGAAGTCCAGTTGAATGTCAGGCCATCATAGATGGTAGCGTTCGTCACGCCATTGACCGTGTTGCTGTAGTTGGTGATTATACCGTTCAAAGTAGTGGTTCCGCCGGAACAAACGGTGGTGCCATCAGTGACATACAAGGACACAACAGGTTGCTCCGCCACTATGACGGTGACCGGACTCGACAGGGCGGACGTGCATCCGAAGGCGTCGCCTTGCGTGACCCTCGCCTGGACCGTATGGTAACCTGCCGTATTCAACGTAAGGTTATACGTGTTCGTCACACCGGTCACTGGAGTTCCGCCGTCAAGAATCCACTCATAGCTGAAGTTGTTAGGCAGTTGGTTGCTTGCATTGACTGCGGCTGACAGCATGGCCATACCTCCCGCACACATCGTCATATGATCGACTGAAAGCGTGAGCGTCGGGGCGGCGGCAACCGTCAGCGTCAACGTAATCACACTGTCGCAACCGTGGACAGTTCGCAGCGTATGGGTATAGGCACCCGCCGAAGTGAGCGTCTGCCCGAAGAAGTTGTAACTATCGCCTTGGCAAATGGATGCGGTTACAGGAATCTGGTATGTCGGATAGATGGTCAGGTGGAGCGTATCCACGCTGGCGCAGCCGTCGGCGTTGTTGTATGCATGCGTGTAGGTGCCCGAGTTGGTGTAGGTGTGCCCGTGCCACATGAAGCTCTCGCAGGCGGTCTCCGTGGTCACGTTGTGCGTGCCGTGGAGGATGGTCAAGTGCAGCGTGTCCGCGCTGGCGCAGCCATCATTGTTCGTGTAATGGTGCACGTAGGTGCCGCTCTGCGTGTAGGTCACGCCCGTGCCGGCTGCCCACGTGTAGCTGTCGCACTCCGTCACCGTGGTCACGTTGTGCGTGCCGTGGAGGATGGTCAAATGTATTTTAAAAATAGTATCCCTGCCGTTATCCCTGATCAAAACAGAATAGTTCCCTGCTTCTGTGTATGTTGATCCACGGAATTCATACTGTCCACCTGCACAGATAGTTTCATCAATATTCACTTCAGGAACAAACAGATATTCTCCAAAATGAATTTCCATATTTTGAAACAATAGCGTGTCAATGCATTGAAGCTGTTGTGCCGTAACGACTGTAGTGTCGGAATAGGTCGGGAACAACGTGGTCATACAGTAGTCGATTTCCTGCATGGAGCCCGCCGCAAAATCAAAGGGGCCCATGTTTGCCACACCTCTTCTGTCACCGCCAAGTAAGTTAGCCGTCTCTTCTCTCCATCCATCCGATCCGCCATAATCCTGATAATTGAATCCAGCGTATGCTACCGGATCGAGAACACCCCAATTGCACGGATCACTGGTGCCTGGGAACATGAAACGACATTCAGGTCCGGTGAGGCCATCCTGCGGATAACCATTTCCCCCATATACAAGACGGGTTCCATCTCTCCAACGATTACGCATCAAATTGTAATATTCTAAAGCCCTATTAGGATCTCCCACAACGGAACGGTCATTGTTATAAGAAATAAATCCCGTCATTCCCATACGTTCATCATCCGTTATGCCATTTCCGAAATTCGTCCCCGTTATGGCGTATTGATTACTGCCACCGAGCACAAACAATCCGCAATCTGTCGTATCGGTGAATGATGGATTATCCAATCCGTCTGCCGGAATGCGAGGGCCTCCCAATATGGTCAACGTCTGTATCGGCGGATTCGGGCCATAATGGGCCGGCGAACCACTTCCATCAACAGTAGAGGCATTGTATGCGTATGCCGTGTTATTTTGCACATCACACCCCACACGGTCATCGTCCGCATAGCCCAAATCCCAGTCGGTCCACAGACTGGCGTATGCATCGTGAAGATCGGTTTGAGAGCGGTTGAACAATTTGTATTTGACAAATAGCGTGTTGTTTAACACCGAATCCTGCGGAGCGTAGTAGCCGTACACTATGGCATGGACCTCCACGCCGATGGGCATTCCACCCAATGGAGTGCGTTTGGTCGGTTTGTCGTTGAAAACGAAGAACAGGGCCATATCTCCCGGGAACGAGGGATAGTCGCCGTGTGACGGATCGTAATGGTTGTCGCCGTCCACATCCACAAAAGGTGCCATATTGTAAGCCTGGCCTTTTGCGGTATCGCCGTGCGCGGGCCATGATGCGATGTGGAACGGGATGGTATAGTCTGGCTCATCATAGCGGAGCAAGAAATCCAACACCTCTTCCCGCGTGATTTTGAAACAGCGGTTCCAGCGGGCGACAGTCGCACTATCTGTGGATGCATCGGTGATTGAAAGAGGTCCCGACCAGAAATCCTCACAGGCTCCCATACCTGTATGATTAACGACATCTGCATAGATACTGTGATTTCCAGCAGAGAGATGCAAGGAATCGGTATCATCCATGCCACCCAACCAAAGGCTATGAGCATAGATAGTGGAGGTCTGTGAGTCCTTGGGCACCCTATAGAAAGCATTGCTATTATGAAATTGCAACGCCCCAACCGAGAAATAGGCGGCAATGTTGTTCACATCTATCAGATTGTCAAGATGCACATACATTTGTTGTTCACTGTAGCCGGTACCATATTCGTTGATGGCGTAGGCCCGTACATAATAGACGGTATCTTTGGAAAGCCCCGTAAGGACACTTGTAAACTTGCCGTCATACGCGTATAAATTATTATACATGGTATAATCGTCACTGACACTGTGGCTGTCGGCCAATGTCGGGTTGGGTGTGGTACTCCAACAGATACCACAAGCTGTAATTTGAGAACCGCCCTCGTTGGAGACGCTAACCTCAGCGGTGGCAGATGTCGAATCCTTACCGAAAATATTGTCCAAAGCAAGAGCAGGGATAGAGCCATTCGTCCTGAAGATCTTTCGTTCACCATAGGTTGTCCCCACACTTCTGGTTGCGTACGCCCGCACATAATAAACCTTACCCGGCAGCAAGCCCGTCAGCTCGCTGATAAACGCACCCGTACCGGCTCCATCAACCGTGTGTGCATCGGCAATCGTCGGATCAGGATTTGTGCTCCAACACACACCGCGGGCGATAACAGGCGAATTACCATCGTAGGTCACATCACCACCGCAGGTTGCTGTGTATTGTGTAATGTTGGCTACCGTATCAGTATTCACTTTGGCAGGACTCACACCATCACCGAGAACGCAGCGAACAGAAAGGCCATAATAAGAATCGCTGTACCCCATGTAAACACCAGAACGGTCAAAACTGATTTTTTGGCTATATGTGTAATTCGTGTACCCGTTATAATTGGAAGCCCAAAAAACAGCAGACTTTCCGAAATCAATATTATTCTCAAACCTTGAATACTGCCCGTCATTCTCCCAATAAAACGTCCTTCCGGCAATGCCAATGGGAACAGCCGAAAAACCGGTTGAATTGTTGGGAACAACACTTTGGTCGCTTGGAGTACATTCGCTACTGTTGCTGCTTACACCGTAGGTATAACTATAGGCATCCCATCCTGTATTATCTGCCAATGCCTTTGCAATACTATTGGAATCATCATTGCATCTATAACATTCCTGACTGCCTACATAGTCCATCAATTGTCTCCATTCCGAGTCACTTGGAACATGCCAACCAGTAGGACAAACACCTTGAACTCCACTTGGATTAGTCGCACTGGAAGGCATCCCATACATTAACGCAAACCAATTGTAACGATACCCATAGACAGGAAGGCTATTCATATTCTCCGCATAGTCCTGTGCCAAACCCGGCAGACAACGATACGGACCACCCATATTACCTCCAAGAGTATCTATCTCCACCCCATCGGCATAATGTGTGGTACGTAAGTTCTCTTTCATCCAGCACTGGTTGCCAATCTGCACCGTGTTATAGACATTCCCGTCGTAATCGGTGACGGTCTCGTGCCCCGGACAGGGTTGTGCATCGTCAACAGGGAGTGTCATAAACATCACCTCATCACCATACACTGTGCGAAGATTGCTAACCGCATACGCCCGCAGATAGTATGTGGTGTTGGGCGTAAGATTCGTGAGTGTGCTCATAAACGAACCAACGCTGTCGCTTGTGTGCGCATCCGCAACCGTCGGGTTCGGGCTCGTGTTCCAGCAGACGCCATGACTTACAAGGGAAACATTCCCTCCCATCGTGACATTGTATTCTGCTATGGCAGAAGAATCCACCACATGAGAAACCTCCGGTCTTGAAACTTGTAGATTCTCGGCACTCATATCATTTAACGAACGAGGAACAATATAGTATCGGAAATCATAATTATTCGAACCAATCATGGATCTGGCGACATTGACACCTGTGACATTTTGCACCACTCCGGTAGGGATGGGCATATTGATATAATCCACCTCATAAAGATACGGGAACAAAGCGGGAGACGACACATTGTTTTGCAACAAATCATAACGGTTCATTCGAGTGAAATCACCCGTAGAAGTAATGGTCACATCATCCAGTTCAATCAACTCCGCCTGATGCGATTTCATAAACGCAGTGTCATCCAGTTGAGGAAGACTCACGACAAGCGGTGCGACCGACACGGAATGTGCCTCCAACTGTCCGTACGGGAGAACGGGGATAAACTCAAGGAATCCATGATAGTTGGTCAGCGTACCGACAATGTCTTTGATCTGGTCGCCCACCTCCAAATCACCCAGAATATTGTTGGCGTCAAAAACCAATATAGCTCCTGTTGAATCCTGGATGAATTTCTGATTGTTAAATGAAGATTTTGCAGTCACCACAGCACTGCCCACCATCCTGTATTCAACATCACCCTGTTCTGTAATCATGTGATCAGAGAAATCCATCTTGCTTCTCAGCTGGGCTATATTCTCACAAGACTCTCTTTCCGTCGTAAAGACCACCTCATCACCATAACTTGTTCCAACACTGTTGGTGGCATACGCTCTCATATAGTACGTAGTATTGGGTGTAAGCCCCGTGACATTGCTCCATACTGCACCTATATCCGTGCCGTTATTTGTATGTGCATCGGCAATTGTCGGATCAGGATTTGTGCTCCAACACACACCGCGTGCCAACAGACTTGGGCATCCGGCATCCACCACATTACCAAGGCACATAACGCCATTTGACGAGATGTTTGTAACGCCATCCGTGGTCACAACAGGAAGCACACAGGGTGTAGTAAAAGTTACAGGCAACGACCAAAACGAATATGAACTATCACTACAGACCGTACGCACATATACATAGTAATTCTTACCAGACATCAACCCACTCAACGAGAATGTGGTGTTCTGCGTAACCAAAGGAGCAAGTTGGCTGGGAGACACAGATTGGTCACTCGTAAACACATACTCCCATTTGTTGTCAGAATTATGGACTGGCGTGAACGTTATGTCTGCTGTATTGTCATTAATAATATCCGCCATCAGATTGTCAGGTCTTCCACAGTCACTAACTGTAATACGAATGGAATCCACAGCTGCAGGCGGCATAGTTCCACCAAATGCGTCGTTGGTCCAACGGAAATAAAGCCGTTGCACAGAATTGGCCAACGAGGAAGGCAACACTGCACTGTAGGTGGTCCAATCGGAATTTAAATTGAATTTGGGTTCTAACACGATAGTACCGGATGGATCATCCTGTGGAATGTTATATAACGTACTTGCAGGCATGGCCTCAACCTGCATCGGAGTTCCGACATAAACTTTTAAGAAATCGTACAAACTTTCGCCGTAGCATCTCCAATTGAAGCTAAGTTCAAATTCAGTTCCCGCACCGAACTGAATGTCACGATAAGCCCATACCGTCGTTTTTTCTCCTGAAACCGTATAGGCATTCGTCAATCCGGTGTCATTGGAGATATACAGCACTGAATCTGTCAAATCCACAGGCTGTCCAATATACCATTTGTTGGGGCTAGAACAGTTTATCAAGCTCCACTCGGCATTCTCCGTCCCGTCGTCGAAATCATGGAAGTACGGCAACTGGGCGGGATTGGCTCTGGATGTCATGAATGTCACTGAAGACCAGTAATTATAACCCAATCCATTGGCGCATACCGTGCGCACGTATGCCGTGTACTGCGAGTTGGGATTCAGGTTTGACTCACTGTAAATGTTGGAAGTCACAGTTTGCGCCTGCGTGTAGTCCGGTGTCTGGTTGGCCGGAACCAGCAGCACTTCCCAATTGGATTCTGAAGCCCCGTCCGTCCAGGTCAAATTCACCGTGGAAGAGGTTACCGAAGAGACATGGAGATTCGTTATGTCCGGACAACTGGGTGCCAACATTATCTTAACATTGTCCAAATAGGTGTAATTGTATATAAAGGAGCCTGTCGGCTTTGGTGCACGAATGGCTATACGGTTACCCGTACCTGTGTAGTTAAAGAAGTCCACATGATGCGTACTGATGGTCGTACTGGTAAACGTCACTGTGTCAACCGGAACAAACTGGTTGTTGGCCTCCATCATACCGACCTCCACATAATCAACGTATGAAGCACTGGTCTGGTATTTCCGCGCATCAAAGTAGAGACGCAAGGTGTTTATCGGATGCGTTGTCACATCGATCTCCGGCAGAATGGCGATCTGGTCGGCGTATGGGGATGAAGTATAGGAATAGAAGTAGAGGCAGTGATTCGTTGCATACGTGGTGTTGTTATAGATGGTAGGGCATCCTGCTGCCGAAGACCCATTATTGATATAATCCCAGCAGTTGGGCAGGATATGGTTGGAAGAGTTGCCGTACGGATAGCTCTCGAAGTCCTCCATGAACGGAAGTACCGTGAGGGCGGCGCAGCCCGTGCGGAAGGTTCCGGCTTCCCAGCTGCTGTTCTCTCCGTTGCTGCAGTGTGCCTGCACAAAGACCTCATATAAAGTGTTGGGGCTCAAATTCGTCAAGGAAAAGAATGGGTTGGTATAAATGGTTTGCGGGGACAGCTGGCTGGGATCCGTGATGGAGCCGGCAGGACCGTACACCACATCCCATTCCGTCTCATCGCCGCCGGCGGTCCAAACCACATCCGCCGCATACGGCGTGATGGTGGCAGGCAACGCATGGACATTCTCCACATGCAGACAGCTGGGGATATAATCAATGTTCACATCATCCAAATAGATGTAGTTCGAGATCCATTGCGGACAGCGGAAGGCCACATACCGGCCCGTTCCATTGTAATTCTTTGTCATCACCTCGCCGTTTTCAAAAGCAGTGGTGGAAGTCGGGGCGAACGAGCCTAATGCCGTGAAGGTGTTGTAGTCGTCCGGGTCGGTCATGACACCCACCTCGATGAAATAAGGAGAATTGGTGGTCTTCATCGCCTTGAAGCGAATCAACAGGCTGTCCATCGCTACGGCATCGTCGAAGCGCGGGCTGGCGATGTAGGAGTAGGCGGCACTTGTAGCATAGAAATAGACCGAGTTGGGACTCGACTCATGTTGGGTTGAACTCAGGTACGGATAGGCAGTGCTGTAGTTCGTGGCACGCGTCCAGCAGGGTACCATGGCACCCGTGGCGGCAGTTGTCCCGTCAAAGTTCTGCAGATACGGCACCGTGGCAGTAGCGCATTCCGTTTCAGCCGTCAACGTGAACCAGCTACTGTATTCATTGCCGCAATCCGAACGCAAGCGGATATTGTAAACCGTATTGGATGTCAAGCCGCTGAGGAGTTGGGGAGAGGAAGCACCCGGCACCGAGGTCCAGCTGGTGGCGTTAGCGGCCTTGTATTCGAATTCCCATGCACTTTCCGTGAATCCCGGAGCCCATGTCACCTCGATGCTCTCATGATCATGAGCGGAAACGTAGGCATTGGGGGCGACACAGGTTTGTGGTGCCGATTGCAAACAGGTGTGGAACTTGGTGTCCACACGATTTGAATAAAGCGTGCCTGACGGTGGAGAATTCGGATCCGGATTGGTACCATCTGAATTATAATAGATAGCCTTATTCGTTCCCGTGCCATGCACATTGAAAGTATAGGAACTACCATTATAATGGCCTGAATTGTCATCCACTATCACAACCAGATTGTCTTGTCCATTATAATTGAAAGGATTGTCAAATGTGAAGGTGTTCCATCCAGAAGAGCAGTTCAAGTTGCCGCTATACACCAATTGCGCAGAAGAGATGGGAACCCAGGATGTGGTGGAAGCGAATGAATTGAGCGTCGTATGTGCCAGATAGATATCCACATCTGTCTTTTGGGTCGTCGCAGAGGAATAACTGTATTGGAACTCAATGCCTGTTAGCAATGTCGGCGTGGTGGAAACCTCGCTAGGAGTGAAGATCTGTTGCGAATAAGTATAGTTGTAATAATTATTGCACGGAATATAATAAGCTGTGGTATTAGTACTGGAAGTAACCTCTGCTGTAGTGTTCGACTGCAGGCATTCCTGAATGCTTCTGGTAGTGAACGTGAGGGTCTGTGTCGCCGTTGTCTCCCCGTTGCAGTCGCCATAAATCCGAACCTGATATTGGGTGTTCGTGTCAAGACCTGACAGCAAGTAGGAGGTTCCGGTAATAGGATTGGACGGTATCCAGTTGTTCTGTCCTTGCTCCGTGTATTCCACATAATAATCCGGGGTGCCGTATTCGGATTCGTTCCACGTCAACAGGGCTGATGTGCTGGAAACGTTGGATACGGTAAAATGAGTGGGTTCCGAACATGTCGGGGCCATATCCACACTCACCTCATCCAAATACATATAGGTCGAGGATGAAGAAAGCGGTGTTTTGAAAACAATATATATCGGGGTAGAATAGGCCTGGGTGAGCGGAATGCTGAAACTGTGCCATGTGCTCAGGGTGGTGAAATCGCCGGGATAGTAGGACTTCAGCAAGCTGAATGTGGTCTCATCGTCCGGATCCGTCATCACACCCACATCCATGCGGGCATACGAAAGACCACTATACGGCATCAGTTTGAAACTGAGTTCCAAATCGCCGGCATTGTAGTTGGAGAGGTCCAGTGCCTGCGAAGCGGCATACATATAATAACCGGAGGGCATATAGAAATAGAGGGACGCCGCACCGGCGGAGTGGTAAGAGGAGCTCACATACGGACAAGTATTGGAGGTATATGTGGATTTTTTGGTCCAACAAATCGGGTAAGCGTTGTTGCCCGTACCCACACCTTCAAAACCTTCGGTGTAAGGGATCACACTGGTTGCCAAGCACTTGGTGTAGAACAACACGGCATCCGACCAGTCGCTTTCGTCTCCAGAGCCGCAGTCGGCCTTCACATACACATCGTATGCTGTGGCATCCGTGAGACCCTGTACTGTATAAGGATGTGAGGTGACGTACTCAATCGTGCCGGAACTCGGCTGCTGTCCGTGAGGCACCACCACCACCTGCCAGTCGGTCTCGCCGTTGCGGGCCGTCCAGTTGATGGTGGCACTGTTGTCTGTCGTGGACATCACCTGAACATTATTCGGACGTTTGCAGGTGGCCGCCACATTCAGATAAATATCATCCACATAAATTGCATAACTGCTTGTCACCGATGTCCTGATAGCAATGTAGGAACCCGTTCCTGTATAATTGGAGAAATCCACTTCAAAGGATTCGAACGTATTGGCGGCGGAAGCGGTTAATGTCTGTACTGCGGTAAACGTGCTCATGTCGCTCGGATTGGTCATCACACCCACCACCAACTTGCCACCTGACGCATTCGCAGTGCGCATCTTAAGTGACATTTCCAATGTATTGACGGCGATGGACTGATCAAGCTGCGGAAGTACGATGCCGCAAAATGAAGATGCGTAGGAGGAGTATGTACTGTTTGTATAAGTATAGAAATACAAAGATTTGGAACCCGATACGTAATAGGTGGTGGTCACATACGGATAGGTGCTCGGAGAATAGGTGCTGCTGCGGGTATAGCAGGTGATGGCACCACCGGAAGAGGCCGCGTATGACTCGAAGTTCTCCGTGAATGGGAGCGTGGATATACCGCACGCCGTGCGGAACGAATACTGCATCCATACACTGCTGTCGGCAGAAGAGCAAAGCCCTTTCACATACACATCATACTGGGTGCTGCCACTCAATCCGGTGAGCGAGATGCCCGGCGTATAAACTGTAGTGGCATTTGCCAACATATCATTAGGATTGGTGATGGAACCTGACGGACCATACACCACTATCCATTCGTTCTCCGTGCCGCCGGCAGTCCAGGCTATGTCGGCAGCAGAGGTGGTCACCGAGTTGGCCAGCGTGTGGACATTCGTCACATGCGGACAAGTGGGCAGCTGATGAATGTCAATATCATCAATGTACATATAGCTGGTGACATCTCCAGGCACGCGGAAGGCGATATATTTACCCTGTCCGGTATATTGTGCCGTACTCACATCCCAATACTCCCACGTGGAAGTGACGGAAGGCGAAATGTTTTGTCCAATCTGTACAAACGTGTTGGGATCATCCGGGTCGCTCATCACACCCACCTGGATGAAATAGTTTGCGGAAGTCTTGTAAGCCCAGAAGCTCACCTCCAAGTTGTTCATCTGCACCGCATCGTCCAAACGCGGGGAGATAAGATAGGAGTAGTGCGGCGTAGGACCATAGAAATAGACAGAATGGGTGCCGGAATGATGGTAGGAGGTGGAGGCGTATGGATAAGCCGACGTGTAGCTGGTAAGCGTACCCCAGCAGTCCACCATATTGCCTGTGGTGGATCCGACAGCAGCATCAAAATTCTCAGTCAGCGGGATGTTCTCCGATGCACAGGGCGTATTTGCCTGCACTGATGTCCAAGAGCTATAGTCGCCACCGCCGCAATCCGAACGCAGGCGGACGTAATAATGCGTGTTGGGGCTCAGGTTGCCCAGCGTGTAAGGAGCCGTCACCGAACCTTCCTGGGTCCACGTGGTGCCGTTGGTGCTGTATTCCATCTGCCAGGAACTCTCATTGTTGCCCTGAACCCAGTCCACCGTGATGCTCGACTCCGTAACATCCGAAACGTAAACGTTGGGCGCAACACACGTAATGGTATTGTCGCACGGACCACCGAATTTCACGTTGTTGCGCACACTGGCGGAAGTTCCTCCTGATGGAGGCGTCAATGAATAAGCCGAACCGTCTTGATATACGTATCTTGCACAACCCGTGAAGGCATCGTGTACGTACCAAGAGTTACCACTCACCCAAGAGCCTGTCCCGTCAACAACGATCAGCAGAAGATTGTCGGTGCCGTTGTACTGGAACGGCGTAGTGAAATTGAACGTGTTCCATCCTACATTCAATTGTATCGGCTGAGAAGTGGAATACACCATAGTAGCTCCTGTGGTGGAAGCAAATGAGGATGACAAGGAGGATGTTGTTGTATGCATCAGATAGATGGAGAATGATCTGTTTTGACTCCATGCCGCTACCTGGAAAGAAATCGAATTGAACGTGGTGGCCCCACCCAACTCGGCAGCGGTGAAGATTTGCTGCGTGTAACTATCTTCATACGTACTATAGGAAGGCAAATAGGCATTTGTGGTGGTTCCGTTGCCAATCTCAATATTCCCACCGGCGAGGCAACCCGTCACAAATGTTTTCGTAACGGTGTCGGCATCGCCCAACAGGCAGTTGGAGAACACACGCACTTCATAAGTGGTTTGCGGCGTGAGACCTGAAAGCATGTACTGCGTGGCGCTGACGGTGGCCGGCACCCAGTTGTTCAGGTTCTGCTCGGTGTATTCCACCGTATAGCTGTCGGCACCCACTAAGGCGGAGTTCCAGCTCACCAAAGCGGAGGTTCCGCGGACTTGCGACACCATCACACTGGTAGGCGGCGTGCAAAGCGGGTCTGTTCTGAACGATACGGCTGGTGTCCAACTGCTGAAGCCCGATGTCGGACATACGGCGCGCACATAAACCTCATAATGGGTGTCATCGGTCAGATTATTAATGGTGTGCGGATGAGCATACACCTGCTCCGGCGTGGTGGTGGCCAAATCCTGACCCTGCGGCACCACTGCCACCTCCCACACAGACTCCTGACCGGTTGCTGTCCAGTCCACTGTCACCTGCGAGGCGGTGACACCTCCTATAGACACCTGCGCGGGTCTCGAACAGTTGGGGGCTACATCCAGCATGATGTTGTCCACATAACCATAGTTATACCCGGAAGTGGGTCGTTTGGCCACAATGCCGATAAATGAGCCTGTTCCCGTATAATTCGCGAACGGAATCTCATAGTTGGCATACGTTGTAACCTGTGTGGTGATGGTATCCACAGGCACAAAGGTGGTCGCGTCAGACGGGTTGGTCAACACACCCACTATCAGGACAAACGGATAGGAGGTGGTGTTCGCCCTTACATCAAGGGTAAGCTGTAGCGTGTTTATCGGATAGGTGGTTACGTCTAAAGCCGGCAGTACTGCCATCTGATCATCGTAACTACCTGAAGTGATATATGTGTAAAACCGCATGGCATTGGGACTGGAAGCGGAATTTGTGGAATTGTAGATAATCGGATAGCCGGAATAGCTAGTGTTGGTTCCATGATTGAGATTAGCCCAACAAGGCGGCAAGTTGTTCACACTCACACTCGTGGAAGTGGCTCCCGGATGGGTATCGAAATTCTCCGTATAGGGCAGTGTGGTCATTGCCACGCATGGGGAATTGAAGGCAACACCTCGCCAAGGACTGACTTCAGTGCCGCAGTTGGCCCGCACGTAAGCGTGATACGAAGTCTGTGGAGTCAGAGTAAGACTGTAGAACGTGTCCGATACGGCCGTATAAGTCGGCGTGGTGTTATCATTGGGAACGGTTCCCGAAGAGGTGACATAAATGTCAAAGGAGTTGGTAGTGCCTAATGGACTCCATGACAAGGTGGCGCTATAGGCATCCAAGCTGGCAATTTCCACCGTACGTGGACGCGGACAAGTGGGCAACACCTCCGTGACGTTGAGCTTTATGTTTGCCAAATAATATGACGTTGTACCCGTAGAGGTGGGATAGGAGGACGTGGAACTATACAAAACCGAGCCCGTGACATTCGTATAATGGTGTGTGACAGAAGTGGCACTGGCAGAGGCGGATTTAGCCACCACCACCACCAAATTCTCCACGCCATCATAATAAAACGGGGTGGTTAAGTTGAACGTCTTCCATCCAACCACTCCGCCGAGAACATCATTGGTGCCGTCATAAACCAACGTGAGGTCCGACAGCGGCTGCCAGTCTGACGAAGAAGAGTGTGTGGTTCGGGAAGTAGTACCCATGTAAATCTTCAACGTGTTGGTGGTGGTTGAGTTCGATGTGGCTGATGACCAGGCTATGGAGTTGATATAACCCGCCACCTGAATATCATCAGCATCGTAGATACTCTCCACCCAGGCGTTTGCGCCACCACCATAGAAACCGGCCGTATAGGAGGTACCCGTGCCTGTTCCTACAATGACATCCGTTGTCTGGGAGTTCACCATTACCGGCAACATCAGCATCACCGATAAAACAAAAAGTACAAGTTTTTTCATAGTATAATGTATTTAATTATTAATTGAATTATATCTTCCCGCTTTATGTAAAAAAACATTGCAAAACTATAAAAATATTCCCTTACAAAACGATTGTGTTAATAATGTTGGTATTTTTTTTTCGATATTGGCCATTCGTAAACGCTAAAACCAGAGAGAAAAAAAGGTGAATGATGCCGAAAGTATTTAGCACCCAAAGATGTGGATCATCAAACGCTTTATCATAACCGTATTCATGCCATCTGTGTTTAAAGGTTACAACAATACTTCTTTCTTAAAAAAGACATCTTGCAAAAAAATCACATGTTTTGCCTTTTTCCAGGATTTTAGTGAACGACATTGTGCGTATCGTTTTTTTTGACTATCTTTGCCGTTGCAAAACCACCGATTATCTCAATCGGAAAACCCATCCTGTATTCATGGGAGAGAAAGGCAGATTCACATACGACTACTGGCGGCCCGCTGTGACCGTTGACAACGTGGTGTTCAGCTTTGACGGCACGCACCTCCAGGTGCTGCTTGTCCGTCGGGGCAGGCCGCCGTTCAAGGATTGCTGGGCCTTCCCGGGTGGCTTTCTGGACGAGCACGAGACCTTGGAAGAGGCTGCCCGGCGCGAGCTGAAGGAGGAAACCGGCCTCACTCCCAAGTACCTGATCGAGATCGGATCGTTCAGCGCCCTGGACCGTGACCCGCGCGGGCGCACCATCACCATCGCGTTCGCCTCCATCGTCCGTCCCAACCAGATGGGAAACGCCACGGCGGGCGACGACGCCAACGACTGCCAATGGTTCCCCATTGTGGAGATGCCCCCGATGGCCTTCGACCATGCCGACATCTTCCAAAAGGCAATCTTCATGCTTCGCATCGGCATCATCCGCGACCCCGTGGCCTTCATGCTTCTAGATGACACCTTCACCCTGCCGGAAATGCAACGCCTCTACACCGACATCTTCAACCGCGAGTTCGACCGCCGCAATTTCCAGAAGAAATTCCTCGCATCAGGAATGTTGTCACCCGTCCCTACCGGCGAAAAAGGGAAGAAGAACGCACACGCCCCTATCCATTACCGATTCAACGAAGAAGGGTACTTGCTTTTCAAGGAAAAAGTGACCAAGTGCTGACAAATGACCGTTGGATACTATCCGTTAACTATTGGCTATTGGCTGTTGGGATTTGGATATTGATCTTTGGTCTCTGGCCCTAAACCTCACAATTCAACATTTTCAAACAAAAAAAACACCCGCATGTCTGCGGGTGCCATTCCATGTGATCTGTACAAGATTTGAACTTGTGACCTCTTGCCTGTCAAGCAAGCGCTCTAAACCAACTGAGCTAACAGATCAGGTTTCTCAACGCTTTGCGGAAAGACTGGGATTCGAACCCAGGAACCGCTTTTGGCGGTTACACGCTCTCCAGGCGTGCGCCTTCGACCACTCGGCCATCTTTCCTCCTTTTGAGGGTGCAAAAATACACTTTTTTCTTAATAATCCCTATTTTAAAATTTCAATTTTCTCATTTTGGCCCAATTCACCCAAAACTTGCTGAATATGAGCAACTAAAACTTTCGACAAATCCTGCACACGCTGCTTCCACACCTCAATATCCACGTCCAAATTGTCGGACACAATCTTATAAGACACATATTTTTTGTCATACTCGTGCGCAAAAGAGACCAAAACTGATGACTCCATGTCGAAGCAGTCAACCTTGGATTTAGTGGCGGCAAGATAAGCGTCAGTGAAAACTTCCGGAGACACGAAACAATCGGAGGAGTACAACGTCGCCGTCGGCACTTGTGCATCCGCCTTGACATCAAAGCGTGAAGGGAGCATCTTCTCCTCATAAAACGAGGAACTGCCGGACAGAATCTCACCAATACTCAATATAGTGCCCACCGGCTTGTCATGCGAGCCCACAGAGCCGATGTTGAGCATCGTAAAATCCTCATCCTTGTGTTTTTCCATAAACTTGATCATAGCGCGGGTGGCGTTCTCGCGTCCGATACCTGTGAAATTAACGTGGTCAGCAAAAACACCAACCTCATCGGGAACTGCAGCAAAAAGGGCGATTTTCATAATAAAATCAAAATTCAGAATTTAAAATTCAAAGTTCATCGTAATAATTTGCAAAAATACAAAAAATACAAAAGAAGATTTGAAAAAAAACGCGGCAAGAGCGTAACCTTTTGTTATTTTTGCGTCATAATATAATCCACATCGCAAATGGACAAGACGAAGTTCTGGGAACGGCAATATAACAAGCACATTCAGAAGATAATCGGAGTGTGTTACCGGTATGTTAACGACAGGCTGACAGCCGAGGATTTGGCACATGAGGCGTTCCTGAAGGCCATCGAAAAGGCGGACACGTACCAGGCATTCGGGCGGTTCGAGTCTTGGCTAACACGCATCGCCGTCAACCAATCTATTGACTATCTGCGGAAAAGAACGGACACTGTCCCCATCAACGAGGAAGCGGTCAGCGATACGGCGTGTGAAAATGAGGACGAATCACTACTGGCAGGAGCCGAATTCACGCAATCCGAATTGGTTGAGATTATCGGAAAACTGCCAGAGCACCAGCGCACCGTGTTCGAGTTGTATGCCATCGACCGGCGCTCGCACACTGAAATTGCGCAAATGCTTGGCATCACGCCCAACAACTCCAAGGCACTGCTTTTCCGGGCGCGACAGAACCTCAAAAAACTTCTCCACGCCAAAGTCCACGAAAAAGAAAAACGCAAAAAAGGAATCCTTATGATTTTAATGATTTTCACCTTGACTTCCGCTCGTCCTGCGGGCATTGACAGACTTTTCCGCAAGGGGCTTGGCGGCTTGCGAATGCCGCCAAGCGCACCCCTACCCGCCAGTACCATCCGGCAGGCGGCCGCCACCTCGCCCTCCGGCGCAGGCGTGTCGCTCGCAGCACACCAGACCGCCATTGCACTCGCGGCGGCCGCCGGGCTCGCGGGAGGTGCGTGCGCGTGGCAAATCGCGCGCACCCAGCCGTCGCAATCCTCCCCGACCCCACCCGCGCCGGCAACGGCAACTTGCCCCGACACGGCACGGACCTGCACCAAAGAGACTGAACCGGCAACAGCCAATAGCGTGCGCCGGAGCACGAAAACCAAACCCATAACGGTTACACAAGAGGTTGAGGTTCGGGAAACGGTTATTGTCCGCGACACCGACATTGTGAAAGACACCATCTATATGTTCGGAAAACCATGATCCATCGCTTCCGCATATTGACCCTGCTGCTAACGCTCGTACTCTCCTTGCAGGCACGCGCCCAGCACACCGACACCCTGTACGAAGTGCGCCGGCAGGTGGTCTATGACACTATTAAGGTGCGCGACACCGTGCGCATCCACGACACACTCTATCTGGCCGACTACATCCACAACCGTGAATTGGAGGAACTGTTCTACAAACTGAAGGGCTCGGATGCCGCCTCCGCCCCCGACTCGCTGCGCAAAATGTGGGAACAGACCGTAACCTTTTTGGAAAAATGCGTCCTAATGGATGAAACCACAAATTCCGCCACTATGGACAGCATCCGAAAATACGGGGTCGCAGGCTTGCTCATCCTGGGACTGAACGCCCTGACCACCGCACAAACCGACAGCACCCTGACCTCGCACCACGACAACAACCCACACACCAACATTGCGCCGACCGAACACCCCTTCGACGGGTTCCATTTCGGCTACACCCTACAATTGGATGTGATGCATCCTATCACCACTCAAAATCTGATAACCCAAGAACTCGGAAGGAAATATCCTTTACCTTCTTTCCATGCCGGGCTGGAGTTCTCTTACAATTTTGCCGACTACTTTGGGGTGTCCGCCGCTCTGAACTATGGCACATTAGGAGGCGTTAATCTGAAAAAATACGGTTTTTCCCTTCCGCTGAAATTTGAGTTTCACTATCCTGTCACTCCAAAAATTTTGCTGACTGTCAGTGCAGGTGCACGGCTTCGTTTGCCCATACAGACCTTCATAACAGGTTTCAACTGTGAATACGGCATGCATAAAGATGTCATTGGATCTCACACTCTTCTCCCAAGCCAATTAGAACGTTTGGTTGCCGATGCCGACAAAAACATGCCTTATGCAGACATCCTGCTGGACATGGGGCTCTATTACCAACTCCCCAATGAGGATTTCCTGCGATTCACCACAGGAATAAATATGGCTACTGAAGAGCAAGAAAAGGGTTTGTGGTTTGACATTTCCAGTCCTGACAACTCTCCAACACCTCATCTATTCTATTCTCACATCAACCATTTCCTCTATTTACAGATGGCTTATATCCACAGTTTCAGCAAGAAACGGGTGGTAATGCAGGCGCGGCCACACTGGAGCACGGATGAGGGCATGCAATTGCGCCACGAGGCCCGTCTGGAAGTCGGCGACCCATTCGGTGCCATATTTTGGATGCGTCTCAACAAACGCCAATACCACACTCAAGATGCCGTTGCACACGCTTTCACCGCCAGCCCCACCATCTCCCTGAACTATCACTACCGGCTGACCAGATGGCTGTGGGCTGGCCTCATGGTCAATTACGCTTACGCCAAACAGCTCACCGATTACACATATTGGGATCAAATAGTTGAGAACCGTCATTTTATCACCATCATGCCGGAATTGCGATTCTCCTACCTCAACCGCCCGCATGTAACCCTGTACTCCGCGCTGGCCGCCGGAATAACTACCAGTGTAGGAGGCCAATATGGCATCATGACTAACTACAAAAAACTCCCCATAACTTTCTCCTCATTCCAGTTCACCGCATTGGGCATACGGGCAGGGCGTGACCATCTTTTCGGCACTTTCGAGGCCGGCATCGGCATCAAGGGGTTCGCTTCATTAGGCATCGGATATGCATTTTAATATAATCAACTAAAACAAACATCATGAAAAAAAGCATCATTCTCATTACCATAATCGCCATCACTGGCCTCAGTCTGTCGGGATGCCAGAAAATCCACCAATGCCGATGCTATTCCGGCTTCACAAATACCGTTGTGGACTCTCTGTTATGGGATAGCGTTGGAAGACCTATCTATGTAAAAGACATTCACAAAAACATAAGCCAAAACTTATCCCATTCCAATCCTGAACATCCCGCTCAACTCAAAGTGTATTTTGATACCCGTGAATCCGCGGTAGAATGCTCCTACTGGAATCATTACGACACTGGACAATATAACGCTGAACTTGGCATTCGAATAGGTTCCTTTATAGAATGTCAAGAAAAATAAAAAAAAAATTCCATAATGCCATTGTATTAAAAAAAGTGTATTTTTGCGGTGATATTATTTTGATATTATTTTAATCACCTAAAAAACACATAACATTATGGAATCCAAGGAATTCAACAAAACCATGACCGCAGGAAACAATGGCTTCCTGCACCTTTTCATCAACCTTGCGTTGCTGGTTTTCTTCATCTGGATTGTGATTCGGTTCGCAAAATTCGACTGCATGCTGGATGCGGAAGGTGAGCCTACACCGTGGATCCTGCTGCCCATCATAACCGGCGTAGTATTGCTCTTCACCTACATCCTGCATCTCGCGGGATTCATCACCGTGCAGCCCAACGAGTCGCGGGTGCTCACCTTCTTCGGCAAGTACTCCGGCACGGTGAAGCAGAACGGATTCTTCTGGGTCAACCCGCTCTACAGCAAAGAGAAAATCTCCCTGCGGGCGAAGAACATGGACGTGGAGCCCATCAAGGTGAACGACAAGAACGGCAACCCCATCATGATCGGCCTCGTCCTGGTGTGGAAAATCAGCGACACCTACAAGGCCTGCTTTGAGATTGATTCCGACTTCAAGGTTTCCGAAAACGCCATCTCGACCTCCAAGAACTTCGATCCGTTTGTGCGGGTTCAGAGCGACGCCGCCTTGCGCAAACTTGCGGGCCTATACGCCTACGACAATATCGACCGCGCCGATGAGGGCATGACCCTGCGTTCGGGCGGCGACGAAATCAACGAACGGTTGGAGGACGAACTGCGCAAACATCTGGAGATCGCGGGCATCGAGGTCGTGGAGGCACGCATCAACTACTTGGCCTATGCCGCCGAGATTGCCAGCGTGATGCTGCGCCGTCAGCAGGCCGACGCCATCATCTCCGCCCGCGAGAAGATTGTGGAGGGTGCCGTCAGCATGGTGGATTTGGCTCTGAAGAAACTGTCGGAGGACAAGATCGTGGAACTCGACGAGGAACGCAAGGCCGCCATGGTCTCCAACCTCTTGGTGGTGCTCTGCGCCGACGAATCCGCCTCGCCAGTCATCAACACAGGAACGTTATACCAATAATCAGAGGAATCCCGTTTTGTAGAGACGCGCCAAGGCACGTCTCTACAAAACGTTGGAACATTGACCGTCATGAAAAAAAATTTTGCATTACGGGTGGATTCGGAAATCTTCGAGGCATTGGAACGATGGGCGGCGGACGAGTTTCGCAGCACCAACGGCCAAATCGAGTGGATCATCTCCACCGCGCTGAAAAAGGCGGGCCGACTGCCGAAGAAAAAGCAGCAGGAGGATGGGGAAAAGAAGGATTAGCTGTTGGCTATTGGCTAATAAACTCTGACTGAAATCAGTACCTGTTATCTATTCCTCATAAATATTATCCATAAACAACCCGATACGGTTCAAAACGATACAGGCGCGCGATTGGTCGATGACCACGCGCACCTTTTTTGTAGTTACGGTCTCGGTGAGCACAATCCGCTTGTAGCCGATGGTGGTCTCCTCAGCGATGGTGCGCCAGCTGCCATTCTCGTCTTCAACTTCTATGTGGAACTTCTCCACGCGTTGGCCGAGCGGGATGTACTCCTGCAGCATCACGCGGTTGAAGGTCTGGGGCTCGTCGAACGCAAGTTCCACCCAAGCGGTAGTTATACTGTCGTCGGT
>JAEEGI010009624.1_pt1 | contig 21137 bp, 17 predicted proteins | sample 8958751 | NCBI WGS metagenome assembly JAEEGI01 (sample SAMN16246545, study PRJNA631951) | gut metagenome | biome: gut microbiome; feature: rumen; material: KS-attached | host: Bos | place: Iran: Karaj | collected 2018-10 | reverse complement strand
AGCCCTTCAAGAAGTTCAAGGCTTCTATCTATGTCCTGAAGAAGGAAGAGGGTGGTCGTCACACTCCGTTCGGAAACAAGTATCGTCCCCAGTTCTACCTCCGCACCATGGACTGCACAGGTGAGATTACTCTGCCCGCAGGTGTTGAGATGGTGATGCCTGGTGATAACGTGGAGATCACTGTTGAGCTGATCTACGCTGTTGCTCTGAACCCCGGTCTGCGTTTCGCTATCCGTGAGGGTGGTCGCACCGTTGGTTCTGGTCAGATCACTGAGGTCTACGAGGACTAATCGTTCGGTAGGTTGCTGTGACACAGCAACATGCTTAACAACAATAAAACAAAGCCCCCGCATTTCGGGCGGGGGCTTACTTACGGGAATAGCTCAGTTGGTAGAGCATCGGTCTCCAAAACCGAGGGTCGTGGGTTCGAGTCCTCCTTCCCGTGCGAAATAAGAAAGGTATGTTGAAGAAATTTATTAATTATTGCAAGGCCTGTTACGATGAGTTGGCTCATAAGACGACATGGCCTTCGCGTAAGGAACTGACGCATAGTGCAGTAGTGGTGCTTTCAGCATCGCTTGTTATTGCATTAGTTGTATGGGCTATGGACTTTGTGTTCAAGTCATTTATGAGTCTGGTTTATCCGGCATAAACAGCAACGACAGGTATCATGGCTCAGACAGGTAAGAAGTGGTATGTACTCCGCGCAGTCAGTGGCAAGGAAGGTAAAGTCAAGGAATATCTTGAGGCACTCATGAAGAAAGATGAGTTGCTGGCTGCCAATGTAGGAGAAATCTTGCTGCCGACGGAAAAATATGCACAGCTCCGCAACGGAAAGCGTGTGGTCAAGGAGAAGCTCTTTCTCCCTGGCTATGTACTTATTGAGGCTAACCTCCAGGGTGAGGTGGCTCACACGCTGCGTTTCATGCCAAACGTACTTGGCTTCTTGGGTGGTCTTGATAATCCGACCCCTGTCCGCCAGGCCGATATCAACCGCATCCTTGGTACTGCTGAGGATATCACAATCAAGTCAGAAGATGTGGCTATCCCATTCACGGTCGACGAGGCTGTGAAGGTGACGGATGGTCCGTTCAATGGATTCAGTGGAATCGTCGAAGAGGTGAACGCCGAGAAGCGTAAGCTGAAGGTGATGGTCAAGATCTTCGGTCGAAAGACACCCTTGGAGTTGTCGTATAATCAAGTGGAAAAGGAATAGGGCGTAAGTTACGGTACGTCTGGTTTCTATATACGGTTCGTGGGAGGCTTCCACTCCCGGGGACTTATATAAATTCAATTAATAACAAACAGAAATGGCTAAAGAAGTTGCTGGATTAATCAAATTACAGATTAAAGGTGGCGCTGCGAATCCCTCTCCTCCCGTAGGACCTGCACTGGGTTCCAAGGGTATTAACATCATGGGATTCTGCAAGGAGTTCAACGCCAGAACCCAGGATAAGGCAGGTAAGATTATTCCTGTTGTTATCACTTACTACACTGACAAGTCATTCACGTTCGAGCTTAAGACTCCTCCCGCAGCTGTACAGCTGAAAGAGGCTGCCAAGCTTAAGAGCGGATCTGCTGAGCCTAACCGTAAGAAGGTGGCCAAGGTCACTTGGGATCAGGTTCGTGCTATCGCTGAGGACAAACTGAAGGACTTGAACTGCTTTACCGTTGAGTCTGCTATGAAGCAGATTGCTGGTACGGCTCGTAGTATGGGTATCACTGTAGAAGGGGAGTTCCCTGGTAAATAATTTATAACTTCAATTAAGACAATGAGTAAACTGACAAAAAATCAAAAGTTGGTCGCTGAGAAGGTTGAAGCAGGGAAAGCATACTCTTTGAAAGAAGCCGCTGCATTGGTGAAGGAGATTACCACCACCAAGTTTGAGGCTTCAGTCGATATCGATGTACGCTTGGGCGTTGACCCGCGTAAGGCTAACCAGATGGTTCGTGGCGTTGTGTCGCTGCCGAACGGAACTGGTAAGGTCACTCGCGTGCTCGCTCTCTGTACCCCTGATCAGGAGGCTGCCGCCAAGGAAGCTGGTGCTGACTACGTTGGTCTTGACGAGTATATCGAGAAGATCAAAGGTGGTTGGACGGATGTGGATGTCATCATCACCATGCCGTCTTGTATGGGTAAGCTCGGTCCTCTCGGCCGAATCCTCGGTCCCCGTGGTCTGATGCCTAACCCCAAGAGTGGCACTGTTACTATGGATGTCGCTAAGGCTGTGAAGGAAGTGAAGCAGGGTAAGATTGACTTTAAGGTTGACAAGGCCGGTATCGTGCATACGTCAATCGGTAAGGTGACCTTCACCCCGGAGCAGATCTTCGAGAATGCGAAGGAGTTCATCTCCACCATTATCAAACTCAAGCCTGCGGCTGCTAAGGGTACTTACATCAAGAGTATCTTCCTCTCAAGCACGATGAGTATGGGTATCAAGGTCGATCCTAAATCAGCTGAATAACTCGTTAAAAGATTAGACAAATGAAAAAGGAAGTAAAAGATACTATCATCGTAGAGCTCGGAGAAAAGCTGAAGGAATTCCCTCATTTCTATCTGGTAGACCTTACCGGACTGAATGCTGCGAAGACCAGTGATCTCCGTCGTAAGTGCTTCAAGAGCGAGATTAAGTTGCTGATGGTGAAGAATACACTTCTCCACAAGGCTTTCGAGGCTTCGGAGATTGATTTCTCACCGCTGTATGACTGTCTGAAGGGTAACACCGCTGTCATGTTCACGCAGACCGCCAATGTTCCTGCCAAGCTGATTAAGGAGTACAAGAAAGAAGGTATCCCCGCCCTGAAGGGTGCATATGCAGAGGAGAGCTTCTTCGTAGGTGCTGACAAGCTTGACGAACTGGTGGCTATCAAGAGCAAGAACGAGCTGATTGCCGATGTGGTTGCACTGTTGCAGTCGCCTATCAAGAATGTTGTCTCCGGTCTCAATGCCGGTGGTAAGATTCACGGTCTACTTGACGCTATCGCTGAGCGTAACAAATAAGCGAAGGATTCATAAACATTAAAAAACAATTAAAATTTAGAATAAAATGGCAGATATCAAAGCTATTGCAGAAGAGTTGGTAAACCTTACTGTAAAAGAAGTTAACGAGTTGGCAACAGTCCTGAAGGACGAGTATGGAATTGAGCCTGCTGCTGCAGCCGTTGCAGTAGCTGCTGGTCCCGCAGCTGGTGGTGAGGCCGCTGCTGCTGAGGAGAAGACCTCATTCGATGTAGTGCTGAAGTCGGCCGGTGCCGCTAAGCTCCAGGTCGTGAAGGCTGTGAAGGAGGCTTGTGGTCTTGGTCTGAAGGAGGCTAAGGACCTGGTTGACGGTGCTCCCGCTACCATCAAGGAGGGTCTGTCCAAGGACGAGGCTGAGAACCTGAAGAAGACCATCGAGGCCGCTGGTGCCGAGGTTGAACTGAAGTAATTCAGGACACAACAATATCAATGTGGTTGGGGACTCTCCAGTAGAGGGTTCCCGACCATTTTCTGTCTCTGAATCCGGATAATCCGGATTTCTCCGGAAAGACCGGACATTAGAAACAACAAGAAAAAGAATATGGCTTCAAAAACAATTGATAACAGAGTAAACTTTGGCAGCGTCAAGAATCCGATGCCGTTTCCGGATTTCCTTGATGTGCAATTAAAGTCGTTTAAGGACTTCCTGCAGTTGGACACTCCGCCTGAGGAACGGAAGAACGACGGTTTGTATAAGGTGTTCTCCGAGAACTTCCCTATCACCGACACGCGTAACAGCTACGTCCTTCAGTTCCTGGATTACTATATCGATCCGCCGCGTTACACCATCGACGAATGTCTGGAGCGTGGACTGACGTATAGCGTACCTTTGAAGGCTAAGTTGAAACTGGAATGTACTGACCCCGACCATGTGGACTTCCCGACGGTTGTCCAGGATGTGTTCTTGGGTCCGATTCCCTATATGACCGCTAATGGCACCTTCGTTATCAATGGAGCCGAGCGTGTGGTTGTTTCTCAGTTGCATCGTTCTCCTGGCGTGTTCTTCGGACAGAGCGTGCATGCTAACGGTACGCTGCTTTATTCTGCACGTATCATCCCGTTCAAGGGTTCATGGATCGAGTTCGCCACGGACATTAATAATGTCATGTATGCGTACATCGACCGTAAGAAGAAGCTGCCTGTGACTACCCTGCTCCGTGCCATCGGTTTTGAGACGGATAAGGAGATCCTTGAGATCTTCAACCTGGCAGAGGAAGTGAAGGTCAACAAGGCTTCCCTGAAGAAGGTGATGGGCTGCAAGCTCGCTGCCCGTGTGCTGAAGAGTTGGAATGAGGATTTCGTGGACGAGGACACCGGTGAGGTGGTATCTATCGAACGAAACGAGGTCATCATGGAGCGTGAGACGGAGATTACCGAGGATAACATGATGGATATCCTCGAGAGTGGTGCACAGACCATCCTTGTGCATAAGGATGAGGCTATCGCCCAAGACTTCTCCATCATCTTCAACACCTTGGCCAAGGACCCGTCGAACTCAGAGAAGGAGGCCGTGCTCTACATCTACCGTCAGTTGCGTAATGCCGATCCTGCCGATGATGCCAGTGCCCGTGAGGTGATCCAGAACCTCTTCTTCTCCGACAAGCGTTATGACCTTGGTGATGTGGGCCGTTACCGCATTAACAAGAAGCTGAACCTGAATACAGATATGGATGTTCGCGTCCTGACGAAGGAGGACATCATCGAGATTATCAAGTATCTGATCCAGCTCGTGAACTCGAAGGCTGCCGTCGATGATATCGACCACCTCTCGAACCGTCGTGTCCGCACTGTGGGTGAGCAGCTCTCCAACCAGTTCTCTATCGGTCTGGCACGTATGAGTCGCACCATCCGTGAGCGTATGAACGTCCGCGACAATGAGGTGTTCTCACCGACAGACCTGATCAACGCCAAGACCATCTCCAGCGTTATCAACTCATTCTTTGGAACCAACCCGCTGTCACAGTTCATGGACCAGACGAACCCGCTGGCTGAGGTGACCCATAAGCGTCGTCTCTCCGCACTCGGTCCTGGTGGTCTGTCTCGTGAGCGTGCTGGCTTCGAGGTGCGTGACGTACACTATACGCACTACGGACGTCTCTGTCCTATTGAGAGCCCTGAGGGACCGAACATCGGTCTGATCTCATCGCTCTGTGTCTATGCTAAGATCAATGAGTTAGGCTTCATCGAGACTCCGTATCGTAAGGTGGAGAATGGTGTGGCTAACCTCGATAATAATGAGATCGTCTATCTGACAGCCGAGGAAGAGGCTGAGCACGTAATCGGTCAGGGCAATGCGCCTCTGAACGACGACGGTACGTTCATCCGTGAGGTGGTGAAGTGCCGCCAGGATGCTGACTTCCCCGTCGTGCCGCCTACGGATGTCGACCTGATGGACGTCTCTCCGCAGCAGATCGCTTCTATCGCTGCTTCGCTGATCCCGTTCCTGGAGCACGATGATGCTCACCGTGCGCTGATGGGATCGAACATGATGCGTCAGGCAGTGCCCCTGCTCCATAACGAAGCACCTATCGTGGGTACCGGTATTGAGAAGCAGGTTTGTGAGGATTCTCGTACGATGGTGACTGCCGAGGGCGATGGTGTCGTGGAGTATGTTGACGCTACGACCATCCGTATCCTTTACGACCGTACAGAGGATGAGGAGTTTGTCAGCTTCGAGCCGGCCTTGAAGGAATACCGCATCCCGAAGTTCCGCCGTACGAACCAGAATATGACCATCGACCTGCGCCCGATCTGTGAGAAGGGCCAGCGTGTGAAGAAGGGTGATATCCTGACCGAGGGCTACGCCACCGAGAATGGTGAGCTGGCACTGGGTCGTAACCTCCTGGTGGCTTACATGCCTTGGAAGGGTTACAACTATGAGGATGCCATCGTGCTTAACGAGCGCATCGTCCGTGAGGATATCCTTACTTCTGTCCATGTCGATGAGTACTCTCTTGACGTCCGTGAGACGAAGCGTGGTGTCGAGGAGTTCACCGCTGATATCCCCAATGTCAGCGAAGAGGCTACCAAGGACCTCGACGAGAACGGTGTCATCCGCGTCGGTGCCCGTGTGGAGCCCGGTGACATCCTCATCGGTAAGATCTCTCCGAAGGGAGAGAGTGATCCCTCACCAGAGGAGAAGCTGCTCCGTGCCATCTTCGGCGACAAGGCCGGTGATGTGAAGGATTCTTCACTGAAGGCTAACCCATCGCTGACAGGTGTCATCATCGATAAGAAGATGTTCGCCCGTGCCATCAAGGACCGTAAGTCTAAGCAGCAGGATAAGATCACGCTGGCTAAAATCGACGAGGAGTATGAGGCTAAGGTTGGCGACCTGAAGGATATCCTGATTGACAAGCTCGTTGAGCTGACGAAGGGTAAGACCTCTCAGGGCGTGAAGGACTATACCGGTGCGGAGATTATCACCAAGGGCAGTAAGTTCACGGTGACCGCCCTAAAGAACCTCGAGTATGGTGACATCCAGATCAGCAACTGGACCAACGACGAGCATAAGAATGAGTTGATTGCCCAGCTGATCATCAACTTCATGAAGAAGTATAAGCTGCTCGATGCTGAGCTGAAGCGCAAGAAGTTCGCCATCACCATTGGTGACGAGCTGCCCAACGGCATCCTGCAGATGGCTAAGGTTTATGTGGCCAAGAAACGTAAGATTGGTGTGGGTGACAAGCTCGCCGGTCGTCATGGTAACAAGGGTATCGTGTCGAAGGTGGTGCGTCAGGAGGATATGCCGTTCCTCGAGGACGGACGTCCTGTAGACCTCGTGCTGAACCCGCTGGGTGTGCCTTCACGTATGAACCTTGGTCAGATCTTCGAGGCCATCCTCGGTGCTGCCGGTAAGCGTCTCGGCGTGAAGTTCGCTACCCCGATCTTCGATGGTGCGAAACTCGACGACCTCGCAGAGTGGACCGACAAGGCCGGTCTGCCGCGTCTCTGCTCTACACACCTCTATGATGGTGAGACGGGTGAGAAGTTCGACCAGCCGGCAACGGTGGGTATCACCTACTTCCTCAAGCTCGGTCACATGGTTGAGGACAAGATGCACTCACGTTCTATCGGCCCGTACAGCCTGATTACCCAGCAGCCGCTTGGTGGTAAGGCACAGTTCGGTGGACAGCGTTTCGGTGAGATGGAAGTCTGGGCCCTGGAGGCATTCGGCGCCAGCCATGTGCTTCAGGAGATTCTGACCATCAAGTCTGATGATACCGTTGGCCGCTCGAAGGCCTACGAGGCCATTGTCAAGGGTGATCCTATGCCGACACCTGGTATTCCCGAGTCTCTCAATGTGCTGTTGCACGAACTGCGTGGTCTGGGCCTGAGCATCACACTCGACTAAGAGAGTAGTTAAGTAGTTAAGAAGTAAAGAAGTTAAGATATATGGCTTTCAAGAAAGATTCAAAAGTTAAGAGTAATTTCACTAAGATTACTATAGGCCTTGCTTCGCCAGAAGAGATCCTCGAGAGTAGCTTCGGTGAGGTCACCAAACCCGAAACCATCAACTATCGTACGTACAAGCCCGAGCGTGACGGTCTGTTCTGCGAGCGCATCTTTGGTCCGACGAAGGACTATGAGTGTGCTTGTGGTAAGTACAAGCGTATCCGTTATAAGGGCATTGTCTGCGACCGTTGCGGTGTGGAAGTGACAGAGAAGAAGGTCCGCCGTGAGCGCGCCGGTCATATCGAACTGGTGGTTCCTGTGGCTCATATCTGGTATTTCCGTAGCCTTCCCAATAAGATCGGCTATCTGCTCGGTCTGCCCACCAAGAAACTTGACGCCGTCATCTATTACGAGCGTTATGTGGTGATCCAGCCCGGTCCCATGAAGGGCAAGAAGGATGGTGAGGGAAATGATATGATCGGTTCCAATGTCTACGACCTGCTCTCTGAGGAGGAGTACAACGACATTATGGACAACTACGTGTCGCCTGAGAACGACTACCTCGATGACAGCGATCCCAATAAGTTCGTCGCCAAGATGGGTGCTGAGGCCATCTATGACCTGCTCATGCGCCTTGACCTTGACTCCCTCTCCTATGAGTTGCGCGACCGTGCCAACAGCGACTCTTCGATGCAGCGTAAGAACGAGGCACTGAAGCGTCTGCAGGTGGTCGAGGCCTTCCGTCAGAGTGTGGAGAAGGGCATCAATCGTCCGGAATGGATGATCATGAAGATTATTCCTGTTACCCCGCCGGAGCTTCGTCCGCTTGTACCCCTGGATGGTGGCCGTTTCGCTACCTCCGACCTCAACGACCTCTATCGTCGTGTGATCATTCGTAACAACCGTCTGAAGCGTCTGATGGAGATTAAGGCTCCTGAGGTGATTCTCCGTAATGAGAAGCGTATGCTGCAGGAGGCTGTCGACTCGTTGTTCGACAACAGCCGTAAGTCATCGGCTGTGAAGAGCGACTCGAACCGTCCGCTGAAGTCACTCTCCGACTCACTGAAGGGTAAGCAGGGACGCTTCCGTCAGAACCTGCTCGGTAAGCGTGTTGACTACTCTGCCCGTTCGGTGATCGTTGTCGGTCCTGAGCTGAAGATGGGTGAGTGCGGTCTGCCTAAGCTGATGGCTGCCGAGCTCTATAAGCCGTTCATCATCCGTAAGCTCATCGAGCGTGGTATCGTGAAGACGGTGAAGAGCGCCAAGAAGATTGTCGACCGCCGTGAGCCGGTCATCTGGGATATCCTGGAGAACGTGATGAAGGGTCATCCCGTGCTTCTGAACCGTGCACCGACACTGCACCGTCTGGGTATCCAAGCCTTCCAGCCGAAGCTCATCGAGGGTAAGGCCATCCAGCTCCATCCGCTGGCATGTACGGCCTTCAACGCCGACTTCGACGGTGACCAGATGGCTGTCCACCTCCCGCTCTCCAACGAGGCTATCCTCGAGGCACAGCTGCTGATGCTCCAGAGCCACAACATCCTGAATCCTGCCAACGGCGCACCTATCACCGTGCCGTCACAGGATATGGTGCTGGGTCTCTACTATATCACTAAGATCCGCCCGGGTGCCAAGGGTGAGGGTCTGACATTCTACGGTCCTGAGGAGGCTATCATCGCCCATAATGAGGGCAAGTGTGATCTCCACGCTCAGGTGAAGGTGATCGTCGACGATATGATCAACGGTAAACCTGAGCGCCACATGGTGGAGACCTCTGTCGGTCGTGTCATCGTCAACGGCATCATCCCCAAGGAGGTTGGTTATGTGAATACCGTCATCTCTAAGAAGAGTCTGCGCGACATCATCGCCGACGTTATCAAGAATGTCGGTTTCGCTGAGGCCTGCGAGTTCCTCGACGGTATCAAGAACCTGGGTTACCGCATGGCATACCTCGCCGGTCTGTCGTTCAACCTCGATGATATCATCATCCCGAAGGAGAAGGCCGAACTGATTGCCAAGGGTAATGAGGAAGTCCGTCAGATTACTGACAACTATAATATGGGATTCATCACCGACAACGAGCGTTACAATCAGGTGATCGATACCTGGACGCACGTGAACAATGATATTGGTACAGTTCTGCTGGATCAGATGACCAAGGCCGACCAAGGCTTCAACGCCGTGTTCATGATGCTCGACTCTGGAGCCCGTGGTTCTAAGGATCAGATCAAGCAGCTCTCTGGTATCCGTGGTCTGATGGCCAAGCCTCAGAAAGCCGGTGCCGAGGGACGTGGTACCATTGAGAACCCGATCCTCTCGAACTTCAAGGAGGGTATGTCGGTGCTGGAGTACTTCATCTCTACCCACGGTGCTCGTAAGGGTCTGGCCGATACCGCCATGAAGACCGCCGATGCAGGTTACCTGACCCGTCGTCTGGTGGATGTCTCTCACGACGTGATCATCTCTGAGGAGGACTGCGGTACGCTGCGCGGCCTGCAGTGTTCGGCTCTGAAGAGTGGCGACGAGATTATCTCCAGCCTGTCAGAGCGTATCCTGGGTCGTGTGTCTGTCCATGATGTCATCAACCCGAAGACGGGTGATGTGATCGTTGAGGCTGGTGAGGAGATCACCGAACCTATCGCTGAGGCCATTGAGAAGGCTGAGATCGAGACGGTTGAGATCCGTTCGGTGCTGACCTGTGAGTCGCGTAAGGGCGTCTGCATGAAGTGTTACGGCCGTAACCTCGCTACCCGTCGCATGGTTCAGAAGGGTGAGGCCGTAGGTGTGATTGCTGCTCAGGCTATCGGTGAGCCGGGTACTCAGCTGACACTCCGTACGTTCCACGCCGGTGGTGTGGCTGGTAATGCCGCCGCCAATGCCAGCATCGTTTCGAAATATGATCGTGCACAGATTGAAATGGAAGAGGTACGTACCGTTCCCTTCGACGAGGACGGCCGCGACTGCGAGATGGTGGTCAGCCGTCTGGGTGAACTCCGTTTCGTCGACCCGAATACGAAGATTGTCCTCTCTACGGTGAATGTACCTTACGGTTCTTCACTTTACTTCCGTCATGGCGACGAGGTAGGCAAGGGCGACAAGATCGCACAGTGGGATCCGTTCAACGCCGTCATCGTCACGGAGTATGCCGGTACGCTGAAGTTCAACGACGTCATCGAGGGTGTCACCTTCCGTGCCGAGACCGATGAGACCACTGGTCTGACTGAGAAGATCGTGACCGAGTCGAAGGACCGTTCAAGGGTGCCGACCTGCGATGTGATTGGTCCTGATGGTGAGGTCATCGGAACTTACAACTTCCCGGTGGGTGGCCACGTGGTCGTTGAGGACGGCCAGACCGTCAAGACCGGTGAGACGCTCGTGAAGATTCCGCGTGCAGCTGCCAAGGGTGGTGATATCACCGGTGGTCTGCCCCGTGTCACTGAGCTCTTCGAGGCCCGTAACCCGTCGAACCCTGCTGTCGTCAGTGAGATCGATGGTGAGGTCACCATGGGTAAGGTGAAGCGTGGTAACCGTGAGATCGTCGTGACCTCTAAGACCGGTGAGCAGCGCCGCTACCTCGTATCACTCTCGAAGCAGATCCTGGTTCAGGAGCACGATGCCGTGCGCGCTGGCACCCCGCTTAGCGATGGTGTCATCACGCCTGCCGACATCCTGGCCATCAAGGGTCCCACCGCCGTTCAGGAGTACATCGTGAACGAGGTGCAGGATGTGTACCGTCTGCAGGGTGTGAAGATCAACGACAAACACTTCGAGATCATCGTCCGCCAGATGATGCGCAAGGTACAGATCAATGAGCCGGGCGACACCGCCTTCCTCGAGCAGGAGATTGTCGACAAGCTCGATTTCTCTGAGGAGAACGACCGCATCTGGGGTAAGAAGGTGGTCACCGATGCCGGTGACTCCGAGAACCTGCAGAAGGGTCAGATCGTCACCGCCCGTAAGTTGCGTGATGAGAACTCGATGCTGAAGCGCCGTGACATGAAGCTCGTCCAGGTGCGTGATGCCGTGCCCGCCACGTCTACACAGATCCTGCAGGGTATCACCCGTGCTGCCCTTCAGACCAAGTCGTTCATGTCTGCCGCCTCCTTCCAGGAGACGACGAAGGTGCTCAACGAGGCCGCCATCCGCGGTAAGGTGGATCACCTGGAGGGCATGAAGGAGAACGTGATCTGCGGTCACCTGATTCCCGCCGGTACAGGTCTGCGTGAGTTCGAGAAGATCATCGTCGGCTCAAAGGAGGAGTACGAGCGCATTCAGGCTAACCGCAAGAACGTGCTCGACTTCAACGAGGAGAGTGTTCTCGACGAGTAGTAATCCCCATCTCTTCATACATAAAAATCGGGCTGATATTTGGTCAGTCCGATTTTTTTGTTTATCTTTGCACCCATAAATAATAAGGTATAGAGATATGAACGACAACAATCAGAACAAGCAGGGACTGCAGCTGGAGCTGCCGCAGGAGGTGGCTCAGGGTGAGTATGCGAACTTCGCTATCATCACCCATTCAAGTAGTGATTTCGTAGTGGACTTCGCCAGGGTGTTGCCGGGCGTACCGAAGGCACAGGTGAAGAGTCGCGTCCTTCTGGCACCGGAACATGCCAAGCGGTTGCTGGCTGCGCTGCAGGAGAACATCATGCGCTACGAAAAGGAATATGGACCAATACGCATTCCGAGTCAGGAACCCCGTACGATAGCCCCGTTTGACCTGTCAAAAGGCGAAGCTTAATAACAAACTGGCATTAAAGATTACAAAAAGTGTTATATCTTGTTAAATCAAGCAAGATGTAGCACTTTTCTTTATTATATATTAGGTGGATTCGGAAAATAGTTGTACCTTTGCAGCCCGAAACGCCTTTCTGGGAAGAAATGGGCGCCGTAACATGCTGAATATAAACAAAATAAACATATATAAATTAATAAATTAAAAGTATTATGCCTACAATTTCACAATTGGTAAGAAAAGGCAGAAAGGTGATTGTTGACAAGTCAAAGTCACCCGCGCTGGACAACTGTCCTCAGCGCCGCGGTGTCTGTGTACGTGTTTACACAACAACCCCGAAGAAGCCTAATTCGGCTATGCGTAAGGTAGCCCGTGTTCGTTTGACCAACCAGAAGGAGGTCAACAGTTACATCCCCGGTGAGGGTCACAACCTGCAGGAGCACTCTATCGTGCTCGTTCGCGGTGGTCGTGTGAAGGATCTCCCCGGTGTACGTTATCACATCGTTCGCGGTACACTCGATACCGCCGGTGTCGCCAATCGTTTGCAGCGTCGCTCTAAGTACGGTGCCAAGCGTCCCAAGGCCAAGAAGTAAATGACCGGAGAAGGTCATTTGGCCGACCTTTTGAAAGGTAAAGAGTAAAAAGGTAAGAAAGTAAAAAACAAATCCGTTTTGCTGGAGATATTGTTATAAAGGTTGAGTAAATGCTCATGTGAGAGCGTTGAAGAACAAGTAAGAACAGCCCCCAAGCAGAATTTAAACATTCAAGACAAAATGAGAAAAGCAAAACCCAAGAAGCGCGTGATCCTGCCGGATCCCGTGTTCAACGACCAGAAGGTGTCAAAGTTTGTGAACCACCTGATGTACGACGGTAAGAAGTCGAAGTCGTATGAGATTTTCTACAATGCACTGGAGACCGTGAAGTCGAAGATGCAGAACGAGGAGAAGTCGGCTCTGGAGATCTGGAAGCAGGCCCTCGACAACATCACTCCCCAGGTGGAGGTGAAGAGCCGCCGTATCGGTGGCGCTACCTTCCAGGTGCCGACGGAGATCCGTCCCGACCGTAAGGAGAGCGTATCCATGAAGAATATGATCTCGTTTGCCCGCAAGCGTAGTGGCAAGTCGATGGCCGACAAACTGGCTGCTGAGATCATGGATGCCTTCAACAACCAGGGTGGTGCCTTCAAGCGTAAGGAGGATATGCACCGCATGGCTGAGGCTAACCGCGCATTTGCACACTTCAGATTTTAAGATAGGTATTTTATAGGTAAAAAGGTAAAAAAGTAAAAAGGATAAACGCAAAATGGCAAATCGCGATCTACATTTGACAAGAAACATCGGCATTATGGCTCACATCGACGCCGGTAAGACCACCACCTCTGAGCGTATCCTGTTCTATACGGGTAAGACGCACAAGATCGGTGAGGTGCACGATGGAGCAGCCACGATGGACTGGATGGCTCAGGAGCAGGAGCGCGGTATCACTATCACTTCCGCTGCCACCACCTGCAACTGGACATGGAACAACAAGACCTTCAAGATTAACCTCATTGATACTCCGGGACATGTGGACTTCACCGCCGAGGTGGAGCGTTCACTGCGTGTGCTCGACGGAGCTGTGGCCACTTACTCAGCTGCCGACGGTGTGCAGCCTCAGTCTGAGACCGTATGGCGCCAGGCTGACAAATATAATGTGCCCCGTATCGGTTATGTGAACAAGATGGACCGTTCTGGTGCTGACTTCTTCGAGACTGTTCAGCAGATGAAGGACATCCTGGGCGCCAACCCCGTCGTGATCCAGGTGCCTATCGGTGCTGAGGAGAACTTCAAGGGTCTGGTTGACCTGATCAAGATGAAGGCTATCCTGTGGCACGATGAGACCATGGGCGCAGAGTACGACATCGAGGAGATCCCCGCCGACCTCGCTGCAGAGTGCGACGAGTGGCGTAACAAACTGCTCGAGGCTGCCGCAGAGTACGACGAGGCTCTGATGGAGAAGTACTTCGACGATCCTAACTCCATCACCGAGGATGAGATCATCGCTGCTATCCGTAAGGGTACCATCGCCATGCAGTGTACCCCGATGCTCCTCGGTTCTTCGTATAAGAACAAGGGCGTACAGCCCCTGCTCGACTACGTGTGTGCCTTCCTGCCTGCACCTGTCGACGTGGAGGTGATCAAGGGTACCAACCCCAATACCGATGAGGAAGAGGATCGTGAGCCCTCTGACAACGCTCCCACCTCTGCCCTGGCATTCAAGATCGCCACTGACCCGTACATGGGCCGTCTGGTGTTCTTCCGTGTCTACTCAGGTAAGGTGCAGGCCGGAAGCTATGTCTTCAACCCCCGCTCGGGCAAGAAGGAGCGTATCAGCCGTCTGTTCCAGATGAACTCCAACAAGGAGATTCCCATGGAGTCGATCGATGCCGGAGATATCGGTGCAGGTGTAGGTTTCAAGGATATCCGCACGGGTGACACCCTCTGCGATGAGAATGCACCCATCGTGCTGGAGTCGATGACCTTCCCCGACACGGTGATCTCTATCGCCGTGGAGCCGAAGAGCCAGGCCGACGTGGCCAAGCTCGACAACGGTCTCGCCAAGCTGGCTGAGGAAGACCCGACCTTCACCGTACGTACCGACGAGCAGAGTGGTCAGACCATCATCTCAGGTATGGGTGAGCTCCACCTCGACATCATCATCGACCGTCTGAAGCGCGAGTTCAAGGTGGAGTGCAACCAGGGTAAGCCCCAGGTGAACTACAAGGAGGCCATCACCAAGACTGTCATGGGTTACCGTGAGGTCTACAAGAAGCAGTCAGGTGGTCGTGGTAAGTTCGCTGACATCATCGTGAACGTTGGTCCTGTGGACGAGGATTACGATATCAAGGAGAATGGACCTCTGCAGTTCATCAACGAGGTGAAGGGTGGTAACATCCCCAAGGAGTACATCCCCGCCATCCAGAAGGGCTTCGAGTCTTCTCTGAAGAACGGTATCCTCGGTGGCTATCCCATGGACAGCCTGAAGGTGACTGTAGTCGACGGTTCGTTCCACCCCGTAGACTCCGACCAGCTGTCGTTCGAGGTGGCTGCCCAGATGGCTTACAAGGCTATCTGTGCCCAGGCTAAGCCTGTACTCATGGAGCCCATCATGAAGCTCGAGGTGGTGACACCCGAGGAGAACATGGGTGACGTGATCGGCGACCTCAACAAGCGTCGTGGTCAGGTAGAGGGTATGGACGAGGCCCGCTCAGGTGCCCGCGTCATCAAGGCCCAGGTGCCCCTGTCCGAGATGTTCGGCTATGTCACCGCCCTGCGTACCATCACCTCTGGCCGTGCTACCAGCTCTATGGAGTACGATCACCACGCACCGCTCTCCAGCGCTCTGGCCAAGGCTGTGCTCGAGGAGGTCAAGGGTCGTGCAGACCTGGTGTAAAGGTAAAAAGGTAAAAAACGGGGAGTCACTGAGCAAATGACTCTTTAGTGACTCCCTCTTTATATTAACAATTTTAATTCAGTAAACGACAATGAGTCAGAAAATTCGTATCAAGCTGAAGAGCTACGACCACAAATTGGTCGACAAGTCAGCAGAGAAGATTGTGAAGGCCGTGAAGGCCACAGGTGCTATCATCAGCGGTCCTATCCCCCTTCCCACACACAAGCGTATCTACACCGTGAACCGCTCTACCTTCGTCAACAAGAAGGCCCGCGAGCAGTTCCAGCTGTCAGACTACAAGCGTCTGATCGACATCTACAGCTCTACCGCAAAGACTGTCGATGCCCTGATGAAGCTCGAGCTCCCCAGTGGTGTAGAGGTTGAGATCAAGGTATAGTAAGCATCTAATCTCAATATAAGTGAGTGCGGCGCATCCGGTTTTTCCGGTTGCGCCGCTTTTCGTTGAAGAAAACCGCCAGTTCGTTGAACGTATTTGCACAGTCCCCCCTTTTGCACCTCTTTTTTACCCCAAAAGCGTTTTTTTACCTGAAAACTATCCGAGAATGTGATTTTTTGCTTATATTTGCAGCCGAATACAATTCGACAACGAATATGACAAGAGAAGAACAAGTGAAATATTGGATCGATATAGCTGATTATGACATCGACACCGCTGAGGCTATGCACCAAACTGGACGTTGGCTCTATGTAGCCTTTATGTGTCATCAGGTCATAGAGAAGACGCTTAAAGCCTATTGGTGTGCTACTCGCGATGATGATCCACCATATACTCATAATCACATGCGATTGGCAAATGGTAGTGGACTTTATGATCTGATGAGCGATGAACAACGTGATTTCCTTGACACTATCACAAATTATAATATCGAAGCTCGCTATCCTGAGGATAAGGACGAACTGGCACGCACACTAACTCCGCAGGCTTGCCGACAGATTATTGACGAAACCAAACAACTGCAGCAATGGATAAAAGACAGACTTTGACTCGCGACGAGGCTCTTGACCTTGTTCGCCGTTATAAGGAAGTGATTCGTCCTCGTTTTGAGGTCGAACCTAAGGTCATGATGTTCGGTTCATATTCCAAGGGATATGCTAATCCTGACAGCGACATTGATGTGGCTGTGATTGTTCCCACTTACGGAGGCAGCAAGTTTGAGATCTCTAAGAAACTTTGGCGAGATGTTCGTGAGGTCAGTTTCCTTATCGAGCCCGTCCTTATGGCCGAAGATCGCCAGTCGCCTCTCTATCACGATGTGATGCGCACAGGCGTTATGGTGTGATAGATTTCAAAAACATAGAAGAGGGGAGATTTATCTTTCCTCTTTTCTTGTGTCCTGACTTGTCTACAGCCATATTGTATGAGAAATAGTTTGCAAATGGTTTGCATGGGCTGATTTTTTAGTGAGAATGGCGGGAGTGTCGAAGGAATGTTGTAACTTTGCAGGCTATGAAGGAAATGAAAATGATCTTTGCGGCACTGCTATGTGCGTTCATGATGACAAGCTGCCATCAGACGGGGCATGATTATTATTATCATGAACTCGAGAAGATAGAAAAGCGCCAAAACAGGGAACTCGCCAGAAAAGAGATTGTAGCCATCAAAGACGAGATAGCCCGTCAGTCGGAAGATATCAGAATGTATCACCTCCTGCTCCTGGCGGAGATGAGCGATGAAGTCAGACCTTATCGCAATATGGAAACAGCCCGACAGCTGCTGGACTATTATGAGAATGCAGGCGACAGACAGAAGCTGCTGCGCACTTATATCATCGCAGGACAGATCTATGCCAACTGCAGCGACAGTCCCAAGGCACTCGGCTTTTTCCACAGGGCAGAGGATATGTTATCCGACGGCAAGAACCTGGAGTTGAGGAATCGGCTGTACTGCAAGATAGCCAAACTGCAGTTGCACCATAATATGCCAGATGCAGCAAGGAAATACGCCCGTGAAGTGCTCAACTATTGTCAGCAGCAGAAAGATACCGTAGGCATGATAGAGGCTCTGCTCGACATCAGCGCAGCGTCGCGCATGCAGCCAAGCTTTGAGATGTCTAATCTCCAGAAAGCCAATGAACTCGCCAAGGAGTCCGGTCGCGACAGTCTGCAGCGAAAAATTATGTTGGCCATTGCCAGGAGCTATGTGGACCAGGGGAACTATCATGCAGCCAAGCCGTTCGCCCTGCCGCTGGCAGACCTGGGAGATGAGGAGAATGCTCTGCTCTGTCGGATATACTATCACTTAGCCAAGCATGACTCTGCCACGTATTACGGAGAAAAGGTGATGGAGCATGGCAATGCCGTGAGCAAGCGCGATGCGCATGAGATTCTCGCCCATATCTGTATTCTTCGTGGGCAACGGGCTGAGGCCGAGGAAAATCTGAATAGTTATATTGAACTGAATGATGAACTGAACCTGATTGCCAGCAATGAGGCCATCGCCCAGGCAGATGCTTTCTATCATAATCAGAAACAAGAACAGGAGAACGAGAAACTAAGGGCCGATAATGCCAAGAAACACACTATTATTATTTTAGGTGTGGCTTTGCTGGTGGTGCTGATGGTGATTTTCGTCACCTATATACAGCGCCATCGCCGTCGACAGGAACTGATGGAGATGCGCATTGAGCATCTGGAACAACTGAAACGCGACTATGCCAAAGTTGATACTGAGAAACTGAAGCAGGCCGTGCAAACGATAGAATCGACACCCATTTGGCAGCGAGTGGCGACGATGTCGGACAATGAACATCCGACAGACGAGGACTGGCAGGAACTTTCCGAAGCTGTCAATCAGACGTATGAAGGTTTTTCTACCAAACTGATGAGGCTCAGTCATCCTACACCCCACGAATATCATGTATGTCTTTTGTTGAAGGCTGGCTTCGAGCCAGTACGTATAGCAACGCTTACACTCCGCAGTAAGGCTGCCATCTCCACTGTCCGCAGTCGTCTCTACGAAAAGACCTTTGGCAAGAAAGGTAGCGCCAAGGACTGGGACGAGGTGATCCGTACACTATAAAATCAAGTATAAATATGGTAAATTGTTTTTGTTTCTCAAAGAATTGGAGTATCTTTGCACGTGAGATGAAGAAATTGATGTTTCTGCTGATGATGGCAGTATGGACTGTCAGCAGTCTTGCCCAAGAGTGGGCAGGAGTACCTGAGAATCGGTTTGCTGTGACGGTGAGGATTGACTCCGCAATTGCCAGCGAACCGCAGAAGATGTATATGTACTCGATGGTAGAGCGCGAGATGCAATTGCATGACTCCATCAGCTTCGACTCTCTGCATAGGGTAGGGACGATGCACGGCACGGTGCCCTATGAATATAATGTCAATCTGCTGTTGCAGCGTCGTGGACCTAAGTGCGTGCCCATCGTGGTGAAGGGTGGCGACAGTCTGAGTATCCATATCGGCGATGAGGACGACGGCTTCCGCCTGCGTTATATAGATAAGGTGGAAGGATCGCCTTCTACACTCGAGATGGTGCGCTTTGAGCAGAAGCGTGACAGTCTGCGGAGAGAATATACCAAGCAACGTGGTATGATGCAGGTATACAACCTCACTGACCAACAACTCGACTCCATCAAAGTGCTGATGAATAAGGCAGACGAGAACTACCAACGCTATGAGCTGGAATATGCCTCCACTGGCAAGAGCCCCTACTCGGTGGTTGATGCCGCATACAATGTGTTTTATTCCTTCCGCAAAAATCCTACGCTGCATCCCTATACAGAGAAAGAGGTGGACGATATGATGAACTCGCTGCTGGTGCGTTTCCCTGACTATCCGCCGATGAAAGCGCTTGTAAACGACAGTACGATAGGCAACTATATGTCGGCACAGAGTTTTGATACTTGGGGAGAACTCCAGTTGCGTATGTATAGCGACCGTTTCCAGAAGGATGACACCATCAAGGTGAGACCCCTGAAGGTGGGCGACTATATCTATATCGATCCCTATGATTTGGGCTATAGTAGCGTGAATGAGTATCGGGGGAAATATCTGCTGGTAGATTTCTGGGCCTCATGGTGCCAGCCCTGCATGGTGCAAATTCCAAATATCCGTTACGCCGCCCAGGAGTTTCGTGACGATCTGGTGGTATATATGATAGGTATGGATGAGAATCGCAAGAAGTGGTGGAGCACTATCAAGGAGATGGATCTGCGCAAGAAGGATCTGACGCAGACGGATCGCCCATACGAAATCCAGCATTCCTGGGCCTATGATGACAAGACAGATGCCCTGCTGCCTGGTTTCAAACGGCTGGACATTAAGACCATACCGCACAACTATCTCGTGGACCGCTCTGGTCGCATCATTGCCAAGAACATCAGCATTACGCTGGCTATTGATAAACTAAAAGCACTTTTAGAAAAGGAGAAACAGCAATGAAGAAAGCATTATTGATACTTTTCACCTTTCACCTATCACTCTTCACTTCTTCGGCTCAGTCATTGACCGACAGTCTTCGCACCGATGCACTCCGTTGGGCATCGCGAGGCTACTTCAACAAGAGTCTCGACTACTTGCGCCAGATGCCTGTCGACAGTCTCAGCATAGAAGACATGCGCCTTTGCTATGATAACTTCGCCCAACTCGGACAGGGCGACTCGCTGGCTTATTGGGCCGATGAGTTGCTGAAGCACAATCCTTACGATGCATTGTTGATAGCCGACTATACCCCTCGTCTGAACAACGGTTGGCAGGGTGAGATGGGAAAGAAGACCTTCCCAGGCAAAGTCATCGACATCTGCAAGAAGTATTGCGAACGCGATTCTACGCATATCTTGATTAATCGCCAATTGGCTGAGGCCTATTATAATATAGGTAATTACGATATGTCTTTACTGGAACTAAAGAAACTAGAGGCTGTTGGTGATACCTGTTTCGGTACGCTTTACACCCTCGGCCTGACCTATCAGCGCATGGGCGACAACTCTTCGGCTTACGACTATCTGTATCGCGCCTACGAGAAGAACGACCATCATGCCTATTGCCTCTTTATGCTGGGTATCGTCAGCAATAAGGTGGGTTTGGGTGCTGAGGCTCTGTCGTATCTTGGCGAGGCAGAGCATCTGTTGATGCCCGATCGACAGACACTATTCCGGCTGCACAAAGAACTGGCCGAGGCTTTACGCCTAAAGGGTGAGCCAGACTTCCGCTTGGAGGAGTTGCAAGCCTGTATGCAATATGCTGAGGAGAAGGATGTGAACGAGCTCACTTATATGATGGCCCAGTGCTACTTCCAGCTGAAGCAGCGCGACAAGGCCAAGGAGTACTACAGCAAGTTTCTTGAGGCCACCGAGAACAAGGAGTACAACGACAAGATTAAACAGATGAGAAACCAGGCTCAGCAGAGCCTCCGAATGATGATGTGGTAAGCCCTTTTTTATTGAAATTGCATAGAAACGAGCGGTAAATGACTATGAAAAAGGAATGAATTAGTTAAAAAAACATAAATCTATAGTTTTATGGGGTGTTGGCCTTGTGTATGTCGCATATAATATGTACCTTTGCACCCGCAAAAGT
>JAEEGI010009619.1_pt1 | contig 21144 bp, 15 predicted proteins | sample 8958751 | NCBI WGS metagenome assembly JAEEGI01 (sample SAMN16246545, study PRJNA631951) | gut metagenome | biome: gut microbiome; feature: rumen; material: KS-attached | host: Bos | place: Iran: Karaj | collected 2018-10 | reverse complement strand
TTCTTACGTCGCTTCTTGTATTGGCCAGCGCCTGTCAGAATACCGGAAACGACACTGAATCCTATCCTGCCGTCAGTGCTCTTTACGCCGGGGAACAGGAGGACAACGGATTCCAGATTTGGATTTGGATCTACGAAGATGAGACTATTCCAGCGCTGGTCCATTCGGGACGATGCCGGTATATTAATGATCAATTTGTCGAGACCGACATAGAACATCTGATGTATAAGCCTACTGAAAACGGTTTCACACTGTCCGACCCCGTTAGCGAAGACGTTCTGTATACGGCTACGTATGTAGAAAAGCACGGATACCACTTGGAAGATTGCATTCATCTCAGCTGGTCTCATTCTCCGGGTTCCACATGGGATGCCCTTGCCCAGGAAGGGGGTTGGAAGCAGGAGATGACCCTCTGGCACAGTTATTTCGAGGGGGATGACATCCGTGAGAATTAGTGATTTGGAAACGTTAGATAATCAAGAGCCGGTCTCCTCTCTGGTGGATGACCGGCTCTTTCTGCTAATGTGAGCGCATGGGCTAGTAACAGACCAGGCTTAGCAGGACTTGGTCTATGTGAAATTACTAATAATCATCTAGATACACAATACTTTCCGGAAAAATCCTTATACTTTTTTGAAAGGGGTTTCCTGGAATTCTTTTATCTATCTAGTTGGATTTCAGTAAGATGCGGACGTCGTCCTTGTACTTGCGGGATACGGGGATGGTCTGGCCTGCGATGGAAACTTCGTCGGGGCTTGTGAGGAGGGTATCGGCCCTGTTGACCAGGAAGGAGCGGTGGATGCGAAGGAAGTCCACTCCCAATAGATTCTCCCATTGGCTGATACTGGTCTTGTTGCGGTAACATTTTCCGTCACGGGCATAGATCCAGACCTCGGAGTCGCGGGATTCTATATAGAGGATGTCTTCTTTTTTGAGGGATACCTTTTTGTAATCGGAGGTGAAGGTGATGGGACGATTCGTTGGGTATCTTTTGTTGAGCCATTGGGTTAATTTGTAATGGCCATAGGCCATGATGGCAAGGACGGCCGCGACGAAGATTGGATTGCCCAGCATGGCGGGCAGGGACCAGCGGGCGTATTCGTAGTGGTAGATCAGGGTGATGAATACCGTCTGCCATATATAGATGAGAAGGAAGGTCATCATCGTAACTGCCAGGACGATGCACAGGGTATTGAACACCCGTTTCTTCCGCTTGGGCTCCTGCTCCACCTTGGGAAGGAAGAAGGACAGGGCCATGGCGGCCGGCAGGAAGGAGAGGCTCATCAGCACGGCTTGCGACAGGTCGTAGTCCAGGCTGGTGAGCAGGATGGCCGTCAGGAAAATGGCGGCCAGCCAGTAAGTGACGATGAGGATGACTTTCTTCATACCGGATACAAAAATATAAAATCTCCCGGGAATTTTCCTAATTAGGGTGTGGTAGAATGGAGGTTAGGGGGATTTGACAGGAGGTCGGACGGATTCTGCTTTGCATTTCTTCGGCATTCGTGCTTACCTTTGCAACAAGGAATTCCTAACCCGAAAGTTTAACTTTTAAAATGTGTATGTCATGTTTGCTTTAACTGATCTGTTTACGCTTTTCGTTTCCGGTGGTCCCTTCTGCATGGCCATGATCACCCTGCTTTTTATCGGCCTTTTCTTTGCCGAGTGGAAGGCCCCCGCGTGGGTGAGGGAGATCGGCATCGCCGCGCTGGTGGTGGGTGTCTTCAGTACGCTCCTCGGTTTCTTCCAGGCGGCCGACTTCCTTCAGAGTATTGAGGATGAGGTCTCCGGCAATGTCCTGGCCGGCGGCGTCAAGGTGGCCCTGCTGCCTGTGCTCTATGGCCTCATCGTGTACTTTGTCTCCCTGGTCCTGCGCATAGTCAACAAACCCCGCATCTAGTAGTGTGTCTTGGCCGCTGTTACGGATTTTTTTATTACCTTTACTGTATAATCCGAATACAGTATGAAAAGACTATTCTATTTGATGGTGGCGGCGGCCTTGTTTCTTTGCCTGTCTTCTTGCTCGATTCTCAGATCGAGCCAGTCTCAGGTTCCTGATACATCTTACTGGTATGGCAAAAGCCGGAATGCCATCATGATGAGTTTCGGCATCCCGGACCGGGAAGCTTCTGACGGGGCCGGTGGCGTGGTCCTGGTTTACGAAGACATCAGTACGGTCACCAGCAAGAACAGTAAGAAAGAAAAGAATTTCGTGACTGACGAACCTGTTTACGAGTCGAGCGAAACCGTCTCCCAGGTTCGCCGTTTTGCAGAGTTCTTCTTGAATATGGACGATTCCTGCTACAACATCCGTACGAACCTGAGATCTTGGCAGTTCGATAACCCGGAGCAACGCCCCTGGAAATAGTCTGGGCCCCTCACTCCAAACCTCGTCCCTGGAGGTAACTTGGACCTCTTCGGGTGTTTTCGTCAATGCGTTAATAATAAGCATTTTACGAAAAGTCCTCCTCGCGTTATGGCTGGGAGGACTTTTCGTTTGTTGCTGATATCAGTCCGTTAACAAAAACGCCTTCTATGATCCCGTTTGCCCCTATATATTAGTAGGTATATAGTTAACCGCCCCCGCTATGGCTAAAGCACAAAAATGGCCTTGAGAGCGCGATTCTGTGCTTTAGACGTGGTAAAAATGTTGGCTAAAGCACAAATATGGCCCTGGGAACGGGTTTTTGTGCTTCAGGCAAGCACGCCGCCCTGATCACTAAAGCACAAAAAGGGCCTTGCGAACTCGAACCTGTGCTTTAGACGTGGTAAAAATGTTGGCTAAAGCACAAATATGGCCCTGGAAACGGGTTTTTGTGCTTTAGACGACCACAACTTCCATATATATATTATAGGTATAGACATGACTCGCGGGGGGGGGCTTTTATTGGAATAATTCGTGAAAATAATTAATTTTGTATCTCGTAGTGTAAATATTACCTAATTAATTGATTTCCAAATACATTCTAAACCAACTTATGGAAGAGTCACGTAAACTCGATTATGAACTGCCGGTGACGGAGGTCATTGAGTTCATTCAGGAGGGTCTCGTCTGCGTCAGCGGAGAAATCCCGATTATGGATACCGAATGGGAACTCCTTTTCTAACCGATTAACTGCCTGTAAGATGAAACGCATTATAACGATTATTACCATGACGGCCTGCGTGGCCGTGCTGATGAATAGCTGTCAGAGAACTGCCCCCGAAAAGAAGGCGGGGGTTCCGATGAGGATCCAGGCATCTGTGGTTGATCCTGTGGAGACAAAATCCATTTATGATTACGATAAGGATGCCAAGACGCTGGAAGGCTCCTGGGACTCGGAAGAGTCCATCACGGTGGTCTCTTTCGGCAAGGACGGCATCACGGCCGTCGATACCTTCACTTCTACCGGGGAGGCTGGCCGCAAGAAGGCGGAATTCTCCGGAACCTGGACTGGAAACGAAGGAGATAAGATTATCTGCCTGTATCCGTCCATAGACACGTATGCGGGCCATTCCATCTTTGATGGTGTGAGGGTAGGCTCTCCGACCATTTACATGAGAAGCCTTTCCACCGCTTCCGGTGCCCTGCAGCACGATGACCCCAGTTCCATCTCCGACGTCGATCTGATGATGGGTGAAGTGATCATCGACGGTGACGTTGCCCACGTGTTCCTGGAGCACCAGCTTGCCGTGTTCCGCATTGAGGTGACTCTTAGGAATTTCCCGTACGAGGCGCCTCCCGGTTCTCCTTTCGACCAGGCAAGGGTCAATTCCATCCGCATCAAATGCATCGATCCCGACTCGGACGTAGAGGAAGAGTGGGGCGTGAATGGCGATCCGGTCTTCGTCCGGTTCTCCGGCCTGGATGTGACCACCGGAAGCTACACGGGGGAGCCCTTCACGATCGAGAAAGGACCGCAGGACTATTACCTGCTCGACAGCGGCAACAACAGCGATCTCACGCTGATGGATGAGGATGTGGTTGAAAAGACTTTCTTTGTGCCCGTCCGCTTCGACAAGGATCTCGAGGAGGGATATGAACTCTGTCTCCAGTTCGGCGGCAACTATTACGACGACGAGGAGGAACGCCGGAATTCGGTCACCGTGTTCCCTAGCTGCGACATGCGGAAGACGATCACGAGCAAGCTCCCGCTTGAAAAAGGTAAAACCTACGGCTTCAGGGTAACCATATAGGCTTATATCCTGTCTGAAGTCCTTTTGGATTACATTTGCGGCACCTTTTAAAGCATGCAATTGTTTAATTCACTTGCGTTTATTGGTGCAAACGTCGCAGGTGGGCATTTTTGTTGACCACCTGCAGCGCAAATCAGCCTCCCAGAGCATATACCGTCGCAGGTGGAAAGATTTTTGTCCACCTGCGACGTTTTGCCGTTCCACCTGCAGCGGAACAGCCACCCACCTGCGGCGGAAGGCACCCCTGGTAGGCGGCGGTACCGCCCCGGCTACTTCCCGATGCAGACTATAATAAGTATTTATAATCAATGATTTACAGCCTTCGTGGTTCAAATATGGTTCAGAAGAAAGGGCGTTGATTTGGTATCAAAGCGGACTAAGATAGGCCTCTGGCGCCACTCTGTGCGGTAGTTAAAATTTCTTTGACGACCGTAGAACGCTCCAATTCGCCGCTCGCAAATATCTTACCCATGTGGTAGGAAACATTCTGCTTGGTGCAGTCGAAAAGCGCCGCGATAGCTTTCTGGCTGGCCCAGATTGTTTCGTTTACCGGGTCAACCATCGCTTCCATCTTGACCAGCCCGTCTTCGGACTTATAGATGACTATGTCGTTTCTCTCTTCCATATTATCAGTCTCTCGAACAATCACAAAGTTAGCAAAAGAATCCATTCTATCCACTTGCAGAAATATACATTAATTGTATTATTACGCAGGTGAACAGAATTCTTTATGATGGATAATCCCCGACTTATTCGAGAATCACTTCCCGATGCATATCCTCGCTGCCTACAGGAACGGAGTTGATGCCCAGCTCTTTCTTCTGAACCATCCTGCTACACTTTTTCCAACGAGTTTTGCCTAACGCTATGCGCTGGCGCGTTCCCGGATGGGCCTCTGGGGTGTCTTGGCACGTTCACATACAGAAAGCCCTCCGGAGTCTCGCCATTCTACCTGCAATGATTTGCTTTGCCACCTGCGAGAATTCTTAAAGCGCAAGCACCTTTTAAAGCATGCAGTTGTTTAAGTCACTTGCGTTTATTGGTGCAAACGCCGCAGGTGGGCATTTTTGTTGACCACCTGCAGCGCAAATCAGCCTCCCAGAGCATATACCGTCGCAGGTGGAAAGATTTTTGCCCACCTGCGACGTTTTGCTGTTCCACCTGCAGCGGAACAGCCACCCACCTGCGGCGGAAGGCTCCCCTGGCAGGTGGTGGCACCGCCCCGGTTACTTCCCGATGCAATGCTTCGCGAAAATGTTCTGCAGGATGGCCTCGGGGTCAAGGAGGTCGGTGCCAAGGATGGCGTTGATGGAGGAGAGGGCGCGGCGGAGGTCTTCGGCCACGAGGTCGGAGGGGATGCCGCGGGTGAGGGCGGTGTGGCAGGCCGAGAGGGCCGAGGAGGCCTGGGTGAGCGCCTCGAAGTGGCGGAGGTTGGTGACGAAGGTGGTTTCGGCGTTGGGGATGAGGCCCTCCTCGGCGGCGAGGAGCTGGGCCTTCAGCTGGTCCAGGCCTTGCTGCTTTTTGGCGGCCAGCGTAATAACAACGCTCTGAAAACCAGCGGAAGTAACACAGGAGTTAACAACATTAACTTTTTTGTTACAAGCACCGGCATCCACCAAATCACACTTATTCAGCAGCACAATCACCTTCGAGCAAACATGCGCGAGCACCTCCTGCAGCTGCTCGCGAAGTATATCCTCGCTCTGGCTTGCGTCCAGCATCAGGAGCACAATCTCTGCCTGGGAAATCTTCTGCAGGGACCGTTCTATGCCCAGTTTTTCCACCGTGTCCTGCGACGCGCGGATGCCGGCCGTGTCAATGAAGCGGTAAAGGATGCCGCCAAGGGTGATCGTCTCCTCCAGCGTATCCCGCGTGGTGCCGGGAATGTCCGTCACGATGGCGCGTTCCTCGCCCACAAGGGCATTCAGCAGCGTACTCTTTCCCGCATTCGCCGGGCCGACGATAGCCACCGGAACACCGTTCTTCACCATATTCCCCTGGTGGAAGGAAGCCGCCAGCCTGTCAATATGGGCGCGCCCGTCTTCGAGCAGCCGAAGCAGCTTTCCGCGGTCGGCAAACTCTACGTCTTCTTCACTGAAATCCAGCTCCAGCTCCAGCAGGGAAGCCATTTCCAGCAGCTCCTCCCGCAACGTGACAAGCTCCCGCGAGAAGCCGCCCTTGAGCTGGTTCATGGCCACGCGGTGCGCGGCGGCGGTGCCTGCTGCGATGACATCGGCCACAGCCTCGGCCTGCGTGAGATCCATCTTTCCGTTCAGGAAGGCCCGACGCGTGAACTCGCCCGGCTCGGCAAAGCGGGCTCCCGCCTCCAGCAGCAGCCGCACGACCTCCTGTACGATGTAGGCCGATGCATGAGTGGAAATCTCCACGGAATCCTCGCCCGTATAGCTGTGAGGGGCGCGGAAGACGGAAACCAGCACCTGGTCCAGTCCCGGAACCTCCCCGTAGTGGAGCGAGTATCCCGGAGCGTCGCCGACGCTGCCGGATGCAAGGCGCACCACCGAATCCGTGATGCGCAGCGCGTCCGGGCCGCTGACCCGGATGATGGAAATGGCTCCGGTTCCCGGGATGGTCGCCGGTGCAACGATCGTATGCTCGATTCTCATAAAGTCGATTTATTTGCAAAAATACGAAATTTTATTGCTAAATTTGCAGGATTTCGAGGGAAAGGACGAATATTTCATTCACCAGTATAAAACGAGCATCATTATGGTAAACAGATTAGGAGCTACCCTGAGACTCCAGAACGGAATGGAGTTCAAGGGGTATTGCTTCGGGTACGACGGGCCCACCGACGGCGAAGTCGTATTCTCGACCGCGATGGTAGGCTATCCGGAAAGCCTTACAGATCCATCCTATTCCGGCCAGATTCTTTGTGTGACCTATCCGCTTATCGGCAACTACGGCGTCCCGTCCGGCGACACCACCCCCGAAGGCATTTCCCGCAATTTCGAGTCGGAGAAAATCTGGGTGCGCGGTCTCGTCATTTCCGAGTATTCCTCCGACTACAGCCACTGGGATGCCGTGAAAAGTCTCGGGGACTGGCTCAAGGAGCAGAAAATTCCCGGCATCTGCGGCATTGACACCCGTGAGCTGACCAAGGTGCTCCGTGAGGAAGGTTCCATGCTGGGAATGATTGTTCCCGACGGTGTAGAAAAAGATTTCCCTATCCACGATCCTAACGAGGACAATCAAATTGCCCTCGTTAGTTGTAAAGAGGTCATCCGTTACGGCCACGGAGACAAGAAAGTGGTCCTGGTGGACTGCGGCGTCAAGCACAACATCCTGCGCTGCTTCGTGGACAGGGGAGTGGAAGTGATCCGCGTCCCCTGGGATTACGACTTCAATACGCTCGAATACGACGGCCTGTTCATTTCCAACGGCCCCGGCAACCCCGCCTTCTGCGCCGTTACCGAGGAGCACATCCGCGAGGCCATGAAGGGCGACAAGCCCATCTTCGGCATCTGCATGGGCAACCAGCTGCTCTCCCGTGCGGCCGGTGCCTCCACCTACAAACTCAAGTACGGTCACCGCAGCCACAACCAGCCGGTGCGCATGGTGGGCACCAACAAGTGCTACATCACATCCCAGAACCACGGTTTCGCCGTGGACGACAAAACGCTTCCCCGGGACTGGGAACCCTGGTTCGTCAACATGAACGACGGCACCAACGAGGGTGTACGCCACAAGACCAAGCCCTTCTTCTCCGTGCAGTTCCACCCGGAAGCCTCCAGCGGTCCCACCGACACGGAATTCCTGTTCGACGAGTTCATCAACAAATTATAAAGGAAGAAAATGAAAGACCCCAATATCAAAAAGGTTCTCCTTCTGGGCTCCGGAGCCCTCAAGATCGGCCAGGCCGGCGAATTCGACTACTCGGGCACCCAGGCCCTCAAGGCCCTTCGCGAAGAGGGAGTGGAGACGGTCCTGATCAACCCCAACATCGCCACCGTCCAGACCTCCGAAGGTGTTGCCGACAAGATCTATTTCCTTCCTGTAACCCCCTTCTTCGTAGAGAAGGTCATCGAGAAAGAGCGCCCCGGCGGCATCCTCCTTTCCTTTGGCGGCCAGACAGCCCTGAACTGCGGCGTGGAACTCTACGAGAGCAAGGTGCTTGAAAAATATGGCGTCAAAGTGCTGGGCACTCCCGTCCAGGCCATCATGGACACGGAAGACCGCGAACTGTTCGTGGGCAAACTGGACGAAATAGGCGTCAAGACCATCAAATCCCATCCCGCCACCAGCCTGGAAGAGGCGAAGAAGGCGGCCGATGAACTGGGCTACCCCCTCATCGTCCGCGCTGCCTACGCCCTCGGCGGCCTGGGCTCCGGCTTCTGCGACAACGAGGAGCAGCTCACCGAGCTCTGCGAAAAGGCCTTTGCCTTCTCCCCGCAGGTGCTGGTGGAGAAATCCCTCAAAGGCTGGAAAGAAATCGAATACGAGGTGGTGCGCGACAAGTTCGACAACTGCATCACCGTCTGTAATATGGAAAACTTCGACCCGCTGGGCATCCACACGGGCGAAAGTATCGTAGTGGCCCCGTCCCAGACCCTGAGCAACAAGGACTACTACTTCCTCCGCGAACTCTCCATCAAGATCGTTCGCCATATCGGCATCGTGGGAGAGTGCAACGTCCAGTATGCCTACGACCCCGACGCCATGGACTACCGCGTCATCGAGGTCAACGCCCGCCTCAGCCGTTCATCGGCCCTGGCCTCCAAGGCTACGGGCTATCCGCTGGCCTTCGTGGCTGCCAAGCTGGGCCTCGGCTACGGCCTGTGCGACCTCAAGAACTCCGTGACCAAGACCACGCCCGCCTTCTTCGAGCCGGCCCTGGACTACGTGGTGTGCAAGATTCCCCGCTGGGATCTGGGCAAGTTCCACGGCGTGTCCCGCAAGATCGGCTCCAGCATGAAGTCCGTGGGCGAGATCATGTCCATCGGCCGCACCTTCGAGGAGGCTATCCAGAAGGGTCTGCGCATGATCGGCCAGGGAGCGCACGGTTTCGTGTGCAACAAGGAGCTCAAGGTGACAGATCTTGACAATGCCCTTGCAGAGCCCACCGACAAGCGTATCTTCGTGATATCCAAAGCCCTCCGCGCCGGTTACAGCGTTGAGAAGATCCATGCTCTCACGCGCATCGACCGCTGGTTCCTGGACCGTCTCAAGCACATTGTGGATACCTGCAACGAGCTGGACAGCTATAACAACATCGAGGATGTTCCGCTGGAGCTCCTCCGCCTGGCTAAACAGCAGGGTTTCTCCGACTTCCAGCTGCAGCGCTGCATTTACAACGACCTTCCCTCGGCCAACGACAACCAGGCCCTCGTGCGGGAATACCGCAAGAGCGTGGGCATCGTCCCGGTGGTGAAGCAGATCGACACCCTCGCGGCCGAATTCCCCGCCAAGACGAATTACCTGTACCTCACCTACAACGGTACCCACAACGACATCAACTACGAGAAGGACGACAAATCCATCATCGTGCTGGGCTCCGGCGCCTACCGCATCGGCAGCTCCGTCGAGTTTGACTGGTGTTCCGTCACCTGCCTGCAGACCTTCCAGCAGCAGGGCTACCGCGGCGTCATGATCAACTACAACCCGGAAACGGTTTCCACGGACTACGACATCTGCAACCGCCTGTACTTCGACGAGCTCACCTTCGAGCGCGTGCAGGACATCTGCGACCTGGAAGCCCCGCACGGCGTCGTCGTCTCCGTGGGCGGACAGATCCCGAATAACCTGGCCCTCCGCCTGGACAAGGCTGGCATCCCCATCCTGGGCACCAAGGCCTCCAATATCGACAAGGCCGAGGACCGTCACAAGTTCTCCTCCATCATGGATGCCATCGGCGTGGACCAGCCCGCCTGGAGCGAGCTCACCACGATGGACGACATCCACAGCTTCATCGGCAAGGTGGGCTATCCCGTTCTGGTGCGCCCCTCCTACGTGCTCTCCGGCGCGGCCATGAACGTGTGCCACGACGAGAACGAGCTCAAGCGCTACCTCTCCCTGGCCGTGGAAGTGTCCAAGGAGCACCCCGTGGTGGTGAGCCAGTTCCTGAACCGCTGCGAGGAAATCGAATTCGACGCCGTGGCCGATGAAGGCGAAATTCTCGCCTACGCCATCTCCGAGCACATCGAATATGCCGGCGTCCACTCCGGTGACGCCACCATCCATTTCCCGCCGCAGAAGCTCTATGTGGAGACTGTGCGCCGTATCAAGAAGATTGCCCGCATGATTGCGTCGGCCCTCGAAATCTCCGGCCCCTTCAACATCCAGTTCCTGGCCAAGGAGAACGAGATCAAGGTCATCGAGTGCAACCTGCGCGCCTCCCGCAGCTTCCCGTTTGTGTCAAAGGTGCTGAAGATCAACCTGGTGGAACTCGCCGCCAAGGTAATGCTGGGCCTAAAGCCCACGGCTCCCGGCAAGAGCGCCTTCGACCTGGACTACGTGGGCGTGAAGTCCTCCCAGTTCAGCTTCGCCCGCCTCGAAGAGGCAGACCCCGTCCTGGGCGTTGACATGGCCTCCACCGGCGAGGTGGGCTGCCTGGGCGACAACCTGGACGAGGCGCTCATCAAATCCGTCCTCTCCGTCGGGAACCACCTCCCCGAGAAGGGCATCCTCCTCTCCAACGGCGATTCCCTCCAGAAGGCCGATATGCTCCGCGCATGCCGCCTCCTCTCCGAGCGGGGCTACAAGCTCTACTCCACCGGCGGCACCCACAAGTACCTCGAGGAGAACGGCGTCCCCTCCGAGCGCGTCCTGCGCCCCAGCGAGGCTGATGATCCCAAGTACGCGGGCATCCGCACCGCCGTGGAGCTCATCCAGAACAAGGAAGTGGACCTGGTGGTGAACATCCTCAAGGGATATACGGAAACGCAAAAAGCCGATGGGTACCGGATTCGCCGGGCTGCCATCGACTTTAATGTGCCTCTGTTTACCAACGCCCGCCTGGCTACGGCGTTCATCCGTGCGTTCACGAACGTTGGTCTTGAGTCTCTCCAGATTAAATCCTGGGACGAGTATTAGTCGTAACGTCCAAACTTGGACATGTTGTCGATAAGATCCTTGTTGGTCTTGAACTCGTCCATGTGTTGCTGCATCCAGGACATGGCCTCTACGGGGTTCATGTCCGAGAGCAGCTTGCGCAGGATCCAGATTCTGTTGTTGGTATAAGGGTCGTAGAGGAGGTCGTCGCGGCGGGTGCTGGAAAGCACCAGGTTGACGGCCGGGAAGATGCGTTTGTTGGACAGGTTGCGGTCCAGCTGCAGTTCCATGTTACCCGTACCCTTGAATTCTTCGAAGATAACGTCGTCCATCTTGGAACCGGTCTCTGTAAGGGCCGTGGCCAGGATGGTGAGTGAACCGCCTCCTTCGATATTACGGGCGGCGCCGAAGAAGCGCTTGGGCTTCTGGAGGGCGTTGGCGTCCACACCGCCGGTGAGAACCTTGCCGGAAGCCGGCTGTACGGTGTTGTAGGCGCGGGCAAGACGGGTGATGGAGTCCAGGAGGATCACTACGTCGTGGCCGCATTCCACCAGGCGGCGGGCCTTGTCCAGGACCATATTGGCCACTTTTACGTGGCGTTCGGCGGGTTCGTCGAAGGTGGAGGCGACAACCTCTGCCTTGACGCTGCGCTGCATGTCGGTCACTTCCTCCGGACGTTCGTCGATGAGGAGGACAATCTCATACACTTCCGGGTGATTGTCTGCGATGGCGTTGGCGATGGCTTTGAGGAGCATGGTCTTACCGGTCTTGGGCTGTGCCACGATAAGGCCGCGCTGGCCCTTGCCGATAGGAGTGAACATATCCACCACGCGGATGCTCTGGTCTTTCTCGTGTCCGTGACCCAGGAGATTGAATTTCTCCGTGGGGAACAGGGGAGTGAGGAAGTCGAACGGAACGCGGTCGCGGACGAATTCCGGAGTGCGGCCGTTGATGAACTTGATCTTGACCAGAGGGAAATATTTGTCTCCCTCCCTGGGGGGACGGATCTCTCCGGTGACGGTGTCTCCGTTTTTGAGCGCGTTCTGCTTGATCTGCTGCTGGGAGACATAGATGTCGTCGGGGGAGTTCAGGTAATTGTAATCGCTGGAACGGAGGAAACCGTAACCGTCGGGCATGATTTCCAGCACGCCGGTAGCTTCCACGGAGCCTTCGAACTCAATGCGCTGCTGCTTGCCCTGTTTCTGGGGGACGTTTTTCTTGTCGCGCTGTTTGCCTTCCTTGGCCGGTTTTTCCTCAATCTGGGCTGCGTCGTCCTTGAGGTCGTCAAAAAGGTCGTGGATGAACTGTTTGCTGTCCACGTCTTCGGCGGCGGGCTTCACGGCGGCGGCAGGTTCTTCCTTTGCGGAAGCGGCGGGGGCGGGGGCTGCGGCAGTTTCCTGCTGCTGCTCCTGCGGCTGCTGTGCCTTTGCCTTGCGGCCGCGCTTCTTGGGTGCGGCGGCAGCGGCGGCCTCCGGGGCGGGGGCTTCGGCCTTGGGCTCATCGGCCTTGGCTTCTTCTTTCTTGGTCTCTTCCTTCTTGGGACGGCCGCGTTTTTTCTGTGCGGCAGCCTTGGGGGCTTTGGGTTCTGCCGGTTTCTGGGATTCCATCACGGCCTGTTTGTCCAGGATGGCGAATCCAAGTGCGGCGCGGTCAAGTTTCTTGGCTCCTTTGATGTCAAGGGATTCTGCAATGCTTCTGAGCTGTTCTTCGCTCATGGCATTCAATTCTAATAAGCTATGGGGCATAGATTTGAATGTATATATTCAGGTGAAAAGTTGACTTTCAGACTCGAAAGCCAGTGCAAAGTTACAAATAATTTTCTGAATTCCAACAAACAGCCTCCTTTAGCGGAGCATGTTGTCCATATAGGAGTCGGATTTCTTGAAGCGCAGCAGGTCTGCGAGGGCCGATGCATTCGCGGCGATGCGGAAGCTGTAGCTCTTGTACATACCCAGCGGCACCCATGAAATGGCGATATTGAAGCAGTGCAGGTCGTAGCTCATGGAGAACTGCGTCGTAGTGAGGCGCATGGCCATGAGGTCGAAGCCCGAACTGGCGTTGATGCTCATGCGGGGCGTGAGTTTGATGTTGCCGGTGAGGTTGACGGTCTGGGTGAAGCGGTTGTTGGTGATGAGTTCCTTCGTCGCCTGCTGGTACGTGTAGCTCTTGGAATAATGGAACGAGTAGCTGGCGTTGATGGACCAGGGCGCATTCGAATTCATGTAGTACACATAGCCGCCGGGAATGTATTCGCCGGTAACGGGATGGTAGTAGATGCGCTGGTAGGAGTTGGCGTCATTGTTGCTGCCGCTGCCCCGTCCGTCGTCGCCGTCCGTCGCGCCCTTCCCGTTAAAGGAAACGGAGGCCGACAGGGAAGCGTTCGTCAGGCGTGCGAGCATGCCGTTCTTGGTAACCTGGAACTGGTTGATGCGCTGTCCTTTCTCGTTGATGGCGTAAGGGTCGAAGGTAAGGTTTCCGCTCAGGTTTACCTTGTTGAACAGGTTGGTGGAAACCGTTACGCCGATGTTCTGCATCCGCAGGGAGTCTGCCAGGAAGTTGTAGCTGGTGTTGAAGTTAAGCTGGTCCAGGATCTTGACCTTCTTGGAGCCGGTTCCGGTGGTGTCCCGGATGTCCCGCACCTTGGCTTCCAGGTTGTTGCCGATGGAAAGGGACATGGTTGCGCTTTTGCCGCGTCCCGGAGGCGATACCGTATTGTGGTTGCCGGGGAGGCTGTAGATATTGTAGGGGGCCTCGGCATGGAAGCCGCCGTTTTTGTCATAATAGGCGTCCAACGTACGCCAGCCGTTGAAGGCCGTGCCTTTTTCCGGCGACAGGCTCACGTTGACGGAAGGGGAGATTACATGGCGGATGGCCTGCACCTTGCGGTGTTTGCCGAAGTTGAACATGCCATAGATGCGCGTGGACATGGAGAAACCGCCCGAATAGGTGTGCGTGGCGCCGAAGCCGTTGAAGGCCGTTCCCGGGTCTGTCACCACTTTCTGGGCGATGACGTCGTTTCCCTGGCTGTCCGTGACGATGATGGGGTTGCCCTCATCGTCCGTTTCCGCTTCCAGCGTGCGGCTTCCCTTCGAGAACATCCAGTTCATGCCGTAGCTGATGCTGGGCGTCACGTTAATGTATTTGAGGAGCGTGAAATTGGGCAGGCCGATCTGGAAATTATGCGACATGCCGTTGGTCAGGTACTGCTTGGCCTTGATTCCGAGGGAATCGCCCATTTCCTTCACGCGGTAGGGGTTGCCGTTACGGTCCACGTCGGTGACATAGTCCCCGTTGGCGTCCATCTTGAAATCCTGCAGATCCCGCAGCTTGAAGCTCATGTTGTTCTGGAAAGACGTGTTGTAGCCGAAGGAAATCTTCTCGTAAATCTTTTCCTTGCCCACGCGGTTCTTCTGCTTGAAGGGATAGAAACGCGTGACGGAGAACGTGATGTTGGGCAGGGTGATGGAGTAGCTGGAGTCCTTGGAGTTCTGGTTGTGGAGCGCGTTCACGCTCAGGTTCATCTTGCCGTTCCAGTTATGGGAGTAGGAGACGGAGGATGATATCTTGTTCTGCTGCGCTTCCTGCACCGAGTGGGAATTGTACCGGCTGTTGGAAGGGCTGGAGAAGTTCACGGATGCAGAGAAAGTGGTTCCCGGATTGGCCTTGGGATCCTGCGTGTGGGACCAGCGGATGCCGAAGTTCTGGCTCTGGAAGAAGTCCTTGCTGCCCTTTTCTCCCGCCTGGTCGTTGGAGAAGGTGAAGGAGAAATTGCCGTTGAACTTGTAATTGACCTTATAACGGGAGTTGACATCCACAGACCAAGAACCCATGGTAAAGTAGGAACCGGTGAGGGACAGGTCGAAATATTCACCGAAAACGAAGTACATGCCTGCGTCCCTGACGTAGAAACCGCGCGCCTGCTCTTCGCCGAAGGTGGGCATCAGCAGGCCCGTCGCCCGCTGGGGTTTCTTGGGGACAAAGCCGAAGGGGAGGACGATGGGGAAGGGGACGCCGGCTACCACGGGCCAGGCCGGGCCGAAGACCGTTTTCTGCGAGGGCTGGGTGATGACCTTGGCAAGGCTGAGCTTGAGGAAATAGTGGGGCTCCTCCAGGTCGCAGACGGTGTAAACGCCTTCCGTAAGGTTGATGGATTTGTCCGGCATCATCTTGATGTCCTTTCCCTGCAGCAGGCCTTCGGACTCCTTGGTGATCATGTTGGTGATGCGGGCCTTGCGGGTGTCGAAGTTGTAACGGAGTTCGTCCATCTTGTAGGACTGGCCTTTCTCTGTCATTTCCGGAAGGCCTTCCATCTCTCCCGTGGCGGGGTTCTTGCGGCCGCTGGCGAATACGGTGTTGTTCTTCATGTCGTATTCCATATAGTCGGCCGTGAGTTTCATGTCCTGGTAGGTGACCGTGGCGCCGCCGTAGTAGTAAATCTTCCGCTGGCCGTTGGAGAAATCCGTAATCATGGAATCCTTGGCGGTGGAGAAGGCGGGAACTTCCAGGGAACTTTTGCCCAGCAGATCCAGGGAATCTTTGCGGGCTGCGGCAAGGGAGTCTGCCCGGCGGAGGGAATCGGGTTCCTGGCGCAGGGTGCGCGCAGTGGCCGATACCTCCAGAAGGCAGCAGCTGAATAATATAAGTGACAGATATTGCAAAAACTTCCTTGCCATTGGGATATTTTTTGCTATTTTTGTGTGCAAAATATAAGATGCAAATTTAAGCCTAATTCCACAATTTTCAAAACCAGCCTGCTATGAAGACCTGTTCTTTCTTTCCGGTACTGCTTGTCGCGGCCGTCATGCTTGCAATCCCCGTGCCCACGCGTGCACAAGGCGGCCTTAAGCTCAAAACGGTTGTTATTGACGCCGGCCACGGCGGGAAAGACGCCGGTTGTGTGAGCCGGGACAAAAAAACCTACGAGAAGAACGTCGCGCTGGACATCGCCCAGCGTCTGGAGAAGAAAATCAACGCCGCCTTCACGGATGTCGATGTAAAGATGACCCGCCGGGACGACCGTTTCGTGGAACTGGAAAAGCGCGCCGTGTTCGCCAACCGGGCCAACGCCAACCTCTTCATCTCCATCCATGTGAACGCCGTGGAAAAGGGTACGCAGGCAAACGGCTATTCCATTCACGTGCTGGGACAGTCCCAGCGCAAGGGAAACGACCTTTACTCCAAGAACCTGGACCTTGTCAAGCGTGAAAACTCCGTAATCCTCCTGGAAGATAACTACCAGACCAAGTACCAGGGCTTCGATCCCAACGATCCCCAGTCCTCCATCATTTTCTCCCTCATGCAGAACGCCCACCTGAACGCCAGCCTCTCCTTTGCCGAGGATGTGGCCAATGCCATGGGCGGTTCTCCCATCCGCCATTCCCGCGGCGTGTCCCAGGATCCGTTCTGGGTGCTGTGGCGCACCGCCATGCCGGCCGTCCTCATCGAGGTGGGATTCATGACCAACCCCGAGGATCTTTCCGTTCTCCGCAGTGCGGAGGGCAGGGATGAGATTGCCTCCAACATCTTCCGCGCTTTCTGCGTTTTCAAACACCGCTACGACGGCTCCTCCCTGCCGCAGGCCGCTCCTCAGCCGGAACCGGAACCGGAGCCCCAGCCGGAACCTCAGGCACAGCCCCAGCCGGAACCCCAGGTTCAGCCCCAGGTGGCGCCCCAGCCTGTTCCCCAGGCCGCGGATGACACTATATATGGTATCCAGGTGCTGGCATCCAGTAAGCAGCTCTCTCCGGACGACGCTTTCTTTAAGGGATACAAGCCTCTTGTCATCAAGGTGGACAAGCTTTACAAGTATATTGTCTGCACGGATTCTTCGCTTGCCAAAGTGAAGAGCACGTACAAAAAAGTTTCTTCAACTTTCAAAGATTCTTACGTGGTCAAAGTGCAGGATGGAGTATCATCTCCCGCACGCTGATTTTTGTTCCATTTAGTAAGCTGAAAAGCGGATTATCCTTCATTTGGTTTCTTTTGAAGGATTCTAAATAGGAATGATTGCTCGATTTTCATGTGAGCCATCATTCCGTATGTAATCATTTGATTGTTAACCTATTAATAAAACGGCTATTTTGGCCTCCGCTACTAATATTATAACGAAAAGATTTTTGTAAAACAATAGCAATTAGGATTTTTTATAAAAATTTTTTCCCCCATTTTTGCATTCGCGTTAATCAAAAACCAAAAACTATTTCTTGTATTCCGGCATGACCGTCCAGGATAGACATATTGCGGTATGGAATAACTGTCTGCAGATCATCGAAAACAACATCGATCCGCAACAGTATAATACCTGGTTCAAGCTCATTCGCCCGGTTTCACTGGACGGGGCACGGCTCACCGTAGAAGTCCCCTCGGATTTCTTCCGCGAATACATAGAAGGCGCATACAAGGATCTCCTCCGTCTCACCATCCGCCGCGCTATCGGCGCAGACGCCCAGCTGTTCTATCTGGTGCGTCCGGTGCAGCACCGTGAGGGAATGGTCCTTCCCGCAGCCAAGAGCGCCACGCCCACCAACAATCCCGTCTCCGTTCCCACTTACCAGCCGTCGGGCTCTCCCAGTCCGTTCGTGTTCCCCGGAACCACGCGCGTGAAGATCAACCCGCGCCTCAATCCGGTGTACTGCTTCGGCAACCTGGTGGAAGGAGAGTGCAACAAGCTGGGCGTCAACGCCGGCGAGAGCATTTCCCACGCTCCCGGAAAAACCCCGTTCAACCCGCTGTTCCTCTTCGGTGGCCCGGGGCTCGGCAAAACGCACATCGCCCAGGCTATCGGCATTGATATCAAGGAGCGTTTCCAGGACCAGGTTGTCCTCTATGTCACCGGCAACGAGTTCAAAACCCAGTATATGGACGCCGTCAAGGGCAACCGTATCGTGGACTTCGTAGCTTTCTACCAGCGCATCGACGTGCTCATCGTGGACGACATCCAGGATCTCATCGGCCCGGCTTCGCAGAACGCATTCTTCAATATTTTCAACCACCTGCACCAGAACGGCAAGCAGCTCATCTTCACCAGCGACCGCGCTCCCGTGGACCTGCAGAACTTCGAGGAAAGGCTGCTCTCCCGTTTCAAGTGGGGTCTGTCCGTGGAACTTTCCCGTCCGGACTATGACACGCGCCTGGAAATGCTGCGCTCCCGCGCCCAGCGCGAAGGCGTCAACCTCTCCGAGGATGTGCTCTCCTTCCTGGCCTCCCGCATCAAGACCAACTTCCGCGAGCTCGAAGGCACGCTCACCTCGCTGGTTGCCTATGCAACCCTCGGCCACCGCAATATCGACGTGGAACTGGCTCAGAACGTAACGGGACAGATCGTTGGGGAGGAAGAGACGGAAGTGAGCATGGAAACCATCATCTCCACGGTGTGCGAGTATTTCAACATCACCCGCGAGCAGATGCTCTCCAAGAGCCGCGTCCGCCAGATTGTCCAGGCCCGCCAGATTGCCATGTACGAGTGCCGCAGCCTCATTCCCAGCTGCTCGCTCAGCACCATCGGCTCGGAACTGGGCGGCAAGGACCACGCCACCGTGCTCCACGCCTGCACCACCGTGCACGACCTCATGTCCACCGACAAACTTTTCCGTCAGTGGGTAGAGGACATCGAGGGCATGATTGTGGTGCCGGTAGAAAAGTAATTCATTAGGAATTCCCTTTATTATTGCGTATATTTGGTGTGTTAAAACGAAAACACATCATGGATTCCGCATCTGTTCTTAAATTCTTCCAGGAAATCACCTGCATTCCCCGTGAGTCGGGTCACGAAGAGAAAATCACCGAATATCTGCAGCAGTTCGCCGCCCAGCGCGGCCTGGCCTGCAAAACCGATAAAACCGGTAACGTAGTCATTTCCAAGCCCGCATCCAAGGGCAAGGAGAACGTTCCTGCCCTCGTGCTCCAGGCCCATCAGGACATGGTTTGCGAGAAGAACGCCAACTTCGAGTTCGACTTCAACACCCAGCCCATTCCCTACGAGATTGAAAATGGCTGGATGGTTGCCAAAAACACCACCCTCGGGGCAGACGACGGCATCGGCATCGCCGCCTGCCTGGCCCTTCTGGACAGCGACCTTCCCATGGGCAAGCTCGAGTGCCTGTTCACCATCTCCGAGGAAACCGGCATGGACGGCGCCTTCGCGCTGGAGCCCGGCTTCTTCGAGGCCAAGACGCTCATCAACCTGGACTCCGAGGATGAAGGCCAGCTCTTCGTGGGCTGCGCCGGCGGCATAGACACCACCGCCACCATCGAACTGGAGCGTGAAGCCCTCCGCAAAGGTTACAAGACCCTGAAGCTGCGCGTCTATGGCGCCCAGGGCGGCCACAGCGGCGACGACATCAACAAGGGCCGCGCCAACGCCCTCAAGGAGCTCGTCCGCTTCCTGTTCACCGAACTCCAGTACGACTTCCAGCTCCTCTCTCTCGACGGTGGCAACAAGCCCAACGCCATCTGCCGCGAGGCGGAGGCCATCATCGCCGTCCCCGCCGACGAAGCGGAGGAAATGCAGGCCGATGTAAAAGCCTTCAGCGACCTCCTCGCCGCCGAATACGCCGTCTCCGATCCCGACGTCCGCGCCGAATGCGCCCCCTGCGAGTGCAAGACGCGCCCCATCGCGGAGGGAGACGCCGCCAACGTGATTGCCACCCTCCTGGCCTGCCCGCACGGCGTGGAGAAGATGTCGGCCGATATCCCCGGCCTCGTGGAAACTTCCACCAACCTGGCCGCCGTGCACATCGAGGGCGATGTCCTGAAGGTCATCACCAGCCAGCGCAGCTCCGTGGTCTCCGAACTGCATGCCATGGCAGAGCGCGTGGAAGCCGCCTTCTTCCTGGGCTCCTTTGACGTGGAACACCACGGCGAGTATCCCGGCTGGAAGCCCAACCTCCAGTCCCACGTGCTGGAAGTCTCCCGCAAGTCCTACGTGAAGCTCTTCGGCCACGAGCCGGAGGTCAAGGCCATCCATGCCGGCCTGGAGTGCGGCCTGTTTCTGGAGAAATTCCCGGACCTGGACATGATTTCCTTCGGCCCCACGCTCCGCGGCGTGCACGCTCCCGGCGAAAAGCTGGAACTCGCGTCCCTGGACAAGTTCGTGGCCCATCTGAACGACGTTGTTTTGAACTTCGAATAATATGATTCAGATTGCACCATCCATGCTGTCGGCCGACTTTCTTCATCTTGAAAAAGATGTGGAAATGGTAAACACCTACGCCGACATTTTCCACCTTGACATTATGGACGGCACCTTCGTGCCCAACATCTCCTACGGTTTCCCTGTGGTGGAAGCCATCGCCCGCAAGGCGGTAAAGCCTCTGGATGTGCACCTGATGATTGTCCATCCGGAAAAGTATGTGGAGCGCTTCGCCAAGGCGGGCGCATCCTACATCAGCTTCCACTATGAAGCGGCCGGGGAATCCTCCGCCGCCATCCTGGAGCAGATCCAGTCGCTGGGCGTGAAGGCCGGTATCGTCATCAATCCGGACTGCCCCGTGGAGAAGATATTCCCGCTGCTTCCCAAAGTGGACTTCGTGCTCATCATGAGCGTTTTCGCCGGCTTCGGCGGGCAAAAGTTCATTCCGGAGTCCGTGGACCGCGTCCGGGCCGTCAAGGCGGAACTCGTGCGCATCGGCCGTCCGGAAGTCCCCATCGAGATCGACGGCGGAATCGGCCCCGGCAATGCGGCCCAGGTGATTGCCGCGGGAGCCACGATGCTGGTGGCCGGCAGTTCCGTCTTCAAGGCGGAAGACCCTGTCAAGGCCATTGCAGCCATGCGAGGATAGACTTTTTGTAAGGTTTATAAATATTATTTTTATGATTACACATGATCTTCGGCTCATCGCCGATGCCATCATCGACAAGAAAGGACAGGATGTCGTTTCCCTGGATCTGAGAAAGATCGACGGTTCCATCACGGACTTCTTTGTGGTCTGTGACTGCTCCAATACCACCCAGGTCGGCGCC
>JAEEGI010009617.1_pt1 | contig 21146 bp, 13 predicted proteins | sample 8958751 | NCBI WGS metagenome assembly JAEEGI01 (sample SAMN16246545, study PRJNA631951) | gut metagenome | biome: gut microbiome; feature: rumen; material: KS-attached | host: Bos | place: Iran: Karaj | collected 2018-10 | reverse complement strand
GGGATAACGAGATTTCGTTAAAAACTTTTCGATATCTCGAAAAAAAAGGACTATCGCTGATTAAAAGGGAAATTCGAATTCCTCCTCCGCCACCTTACCAGAATCAGAGGGTTGTTCCACATTCTTGCCAGGTTGAGCACCAACACTGTCAGCAGTCTGCTTTTTCTGCTGTGCCGATGAGAGGATTTCGATGGAATTAGCCATAATCTCCACAGTGATTCGACTGACACCCTGTTTGTCGGTATATTTGCGGTACTGCAGTTTTCCCTCAACGTAAAGTTTGTCACCTGTATGGACATATTTCTCCACATATTCGGCCTGAGCTCTCCACAAAATCACATCGTGCCATTCCGTGCGTTCAGGCACTTGGGTGCCATTCTGCAGGGTATAACCACGTTCGGTGGTTGCCAGTCTGACTTTGGCCACACATACGCCACCATCCAGATAACGTATCTCCGGTTCAACACCGACATGGCCTATCAAAATAACCTTATTTACTGACATAATATTATATGATTAGTTGTTTATAGTTTTTACGCTCTTTAAGAACCCTAAGGACTTCAAGGACCTTAAGCCCTCCCAAAGGCTTCCCTGTTCCAGACTAAAGGTGAACAGTTTTGTTAAGGAGGTAGAAATCGAGGATAGTCATAGCCGCCATAGCCTCCACGACAGGAACCGCCCTAGGCAACACACAAGGGTCGTGACGCCCTTTGACCTCGAGCATGGTTTTCCTCCCCTCCACATCCACTGTGGGCTGTTCTCTGAGGAGTGTAGCCACAGGTTTGAATGCCACACGGAAGAAAATGTCGTTGCCATTGGAGATGCCCCCCTGAATACCTCCGCTATAGTTGGTGAGTGTGCGGATGGCGCCATCCTTCGAGGTGAAGATGTCGTTCTGGTCCGAACCTCGGCCACAGACTCCATCAAATCCCTCGCCATACTCAAAGCCCTTGACGGCATTAATCGAAAGCATGGCAGCGCCCAAAGCAGCATGGAGTTTGGAGAAAGCGGGTTCCCCCAGTCCAACAGGGCATCCCTTCACCACACACGATATGACGCCTCCAATAGTGTCGCCCTGTTCTTTCACCTCACTGATGAGGGCCACCATTTGCTCTGCTATCTTCGGGTCGGGACACCGTACGATGTTGCGCTCGATTTCGCTGAAGTCATAAAGGCTGTAGTCGCGTTCGATGACGATACTCCCCACCTGAGATGTGTATGCCGTGATGTGGATGCCCAGCTGCCTCAGCGCGAGTTTGGCCAAGGCTCCCCCCACACAGCGGGAGATGGTCTCACGTGCAGAAGAACGTCCTCCTCCTCTGTGGTCGCGTATACCATATTTGCTATAATAAGTGAAGTCGGCATGTGAAGGCCGGAAGACCCTGCGCATATTCTCATAGTCGGCAGAACGCTGATTGCTGTTCCTGACAATGAAACCTATAGGGCATCCCGTTGTTTTCCCCTCAAAGACACCCGAGAGGATCTCCACTTGGTCAGCCTCCTGACGCGATGTGGTGATTTTGCTCTGTCCAGGTCGGCGTCGGTTAAGTTCCTGCTGAATAAAGTCCAAATCTATATCTACCCCTGCAGGCATACCATCAATAACGCCTCCAATGGCTTGGCCATGGCTTTCGCCGAAGGTGGACAAGGTAAAGACATTGCCGAATATATTCCTCATGACCTCTAAACTTGTTCTTAGTTACAGCATCCGCCAGAACTACCGCAGCCACCACCTTCGCAATCGCCACCGTCACAATTACCACCGCAACCACCACCGCAATTGCCACAACCGCCACCACAGCCTCCACTCATCATATTGACGAAGGCAGCTATCTCGTCGTTGGTTGCCAACCGGTTCTCAAGTACCTCTCCTTTGAAATGTAGGTCGTTGCCAGCATGAGGATGATTGAGGTCGAGCGTCACACTGTCTTCACCCACCTCTAGTATGAGGGCATTGGCAACTTGTCCGTCAGGACCATAGACATTGATGACATTGCCCTCGAAAAGATGCTTTCGGTTGAAACCTTCACTCTTTTCGAATTGCTTGATATCGACATTGAAGACCAGTTCGTCGTCGTACTCACCGTATGCGTCCTTGGCAGGAATAGTGAAATCAAAAGCATTGCCAGCTTCCACTAGTTCCAATTGTTCTTCGAAAGGCTTGAGGGCGAACCCCATCTTACTGATGAAAACCAATGGACGGGTGCGGTCGCATCCCTCCACGCGTTCTTCCTCTCCTTTGTCTGAATCCATGACATAGAGGTCGTAAAGCACAGAGAGGTATTTGTTTAGTATTTTCATTTCGCGTTGATGAATAATAGTTTGAATGCTGTTTGTTATCGTTATTCTTTATAAATGGCAAAGTTAGTAAAATAAAAGAAGAAACACAAACTTTTACTTATCAATCATGGAAACAAATCAAAAAAAGACATGCTCTTTCAACAAATCATGTTGAAGGCAAGGGTACTAAAAAAGGGACTACTCTCACGAGCAATCCCTTAAAAGAAAGTCTTAAATCTAATACCATGAAATACATTTGCAAATTTAGGGATGAAAAATGTATCTAAAAAATTTTTTATCCACTTTTTTTCATTTCAAGTCTGGTTTTAATGCTTTTTAACAATTTTAATGGTAATCTTTCAGTCTTTTCGAAAATAATCTTAATGTTTTGTATCTACAAAATGCTTTTTCAAACAATCCACTCGTCAAAAATGATATGTTTGTTTACTAAATTAACTTAATAATAGTATTTTTAGTGGGCGGTCACAAAGATAAAAAGAAAAAAATTCATACTTTTGCATTATAAATTGAAACAGTCGGGCGGTCTGTCGCTGGTGAAAGGTTTCACGTGTGGCACCTGATCACGAGAGGAAAGTCCGGACAGCGCAGAGCATTCCACTTCCTAATATAGAAGGAATCCGCGAGGGTTGAGTCATGCAGAAGAAAACAACCGCCGTCATCTACCCCTAACCATGTTTCATGTAGAAAGGGAAGGTTGACGGTAAGGGTGAGAAGGTGGGGTAAGAGCCCACCAGCAGTATGGTGACATACTGGCTGTGCATCTTGGAAGCTGCAAGTTCATGTAAACTGCCGCTATGAGGGTTGCTCGTCCAAGGCAGAGGGTAGAACGCTATAGGTATGGGCCTTAGGTCCATGGAGCCAATGGGTGACTTTTGGCTTAGATAAATGGCAGACACTTCCTTTCCAGGAAGTACAGAATCCGGCTTACAGTCCGACTGTTTTTTCAGGAAACCCACTTCATACAACATGAAAAAGATACCCGTCATCAGTATGTTGGCTCTATGCCTGACCCCTTCTTTATCCACCGCCCAAAAACAATGGACACTGGATGAATGTATCAGGTATGCCTTAGAGCACAACATCCAGATTAAGCAGAACATGCTCTCGAGCGCTTCGTTACAAGAGGATGTTCTTCAATCGAAGGCCGCACTCTTTCCCAGTCTATCGGCCAGTACCAATCATAACGTAGCCTACCGTCCGAACGCGCTGTCCACCATCAACCTCACTAATGGTACGATGACCTCATCGAGCAACAAGGTGAGCTATAACGGCAGTTATGGCATCAATGCGAACTGGACGGTGTGGAACGGCGGTCGAAACGTGAAGAACATCGAGAAAAGCAAATACAACAGTGAGATTGCCGAACTTCAGACAGAGCAGACCGCAAACTCTATCCAGGAACAGATAGCTCAGCTTTACGTCCAGATTCTCTACGAGAACGAGGCTGTGAAGGTAAATGAGGAAATCGTGAAGGCTTCGGAGATGCAACGCGACCGTGCGAAAGTCATGGTGGAGGTTGGCAGTCTTGCCCGTGTGGATTTGACCCAGTTGGAAGCCCAGGTAACCCAGGACCAGTATTCCTTGGTAAGCGCCCGTTCTCAGTTGGCCAACTACAAACTTCAGTTGAAGCAGCTTCTTGAGCTGCATGGTGGCGAATCGTTCGACGTGGTCATTCCTTCGATTGACGACTCCGAGGTATTAGCGCTGATACCCTCCGAAGAGGATGTTTATCTTGCAGCCCTCAACATGCGTCCTGAGATAGAAAGCGGGAAGCTGAACATCGAGTCATCCCAGTTGGACTTGGCCATTGCGAAGGCTGGCTATTGGCCGACATTGAGTCTCACCGCGAGCATCGGTACCAACAACGCCAGTGGCACACACACACCCTACTTCAAGCAAATCAAGAACAACTGGAGCAACTCACTGGGCCTGACCCTCTCCGTCCCCATCTACGACCAGCGCAGCACACGTACCTCTGTTAACAAGGCACGCATCGCCATTCAGGAGAGTCAACTCAGCCTTCAGGACACCGAGAAACAGCTCTACAGCAACATCGAGAACTACTGGCTCAACGCCACCACAGCACAGCAGCAGTACATCTACGCCAAGGCCAATGTTGAGAGCATGCAGCAGACCTACGACCTGGTTAGCGAGCAATTTCGTTTAGGTCTGAAGAACATTGTGGAGTTGACCACAGGCAAGAACAACCTCCTGCAAGCCCAGCAACAACTTCTTCAAACTAAATACACGGCCCTGCTCAACCGCGCCTTGCTCCGATTCTACCAAGGCGAGGAGCTGAAACTATAACATCCAACAACCAACCCCAAAGAAAAAAACAAAGCGATGAACAAGCGAACTTTATACATCACATTGGCAGCCTCGCTGCTAATCAGTTTCAGCTCCTGCAAGAAAGAGAGCAAGATTTCATACAGTAGCGACAAAGTGGAATATAGGGACATTTCGACCAGTATCACCGCCACAGGCACCATCGAGCCCGTGACCAAGGTAGAGGTGGGAACCCAAGTGTCAGGTATCATCGACAGGATTTATGTGGACTACAACAGTGTGGTTCGCAAAGGCCAGGTGATAGCCGAACTCGACAAAACCAACCTCTTGAGCGAACTGGCCAGTGCACAGAGCAACCTTCAGAATGCCCAGAGCAGTCTGAACTACCAACAGTCGAACTACAACCGATACAAGCAACTCTACGACAAAGGTCTGGTCAGCGCTGACGACTACGAAAACGCCCGTCTTAACTACGAGCAGGCCCGCGAGAGTGTGAACGTGCAGAAACAGAACGTGCAGAAAGCCCGTACAAACCTCGGTTACGCCACCATCCTGGCTCCAATTGACGGAGTGGTGCTGAGTAAGGAAGTGGAGGAGGGTCAGACTGTGGCCTCCGCCATGACGACCCCTACTCTGTTCATCATTGCCCAGGACTTGACTGACATGCGTGTGATAGCCGACATCGATGAGGCCGATATCGGTGGTGTGAAGGACGCCCAGCGTGTGACCTTCACAGTGGATGCTTTCCCTGAGGACGTGTTTGAGGGCCAAGTGACCCAAGTACGCCAGGAAGCCACCACCGAGAGCAATGTGGTAACCTACGAAGTGGTGATTTCAGCCCCCAATCCCGACTTGAAACTCAAGCCCGGCCTCACCGCCAACGTAACCATCTTCACTCAAGAGAAGAGTCATGTGCTATCGGTTGCGTCCAAGGCATTGCGCTTCACTCCCAGCGAAGCCCTTCTGCAGGAAGGAGAACAGATACAAGACTGCAAAGGACATCAGAAGTTGTGGGTGAAAGAAGGTACGACCTTCAAAGCTTATCCTGTAAGCACAGGTGTGAGCAATGGGACACTGACAGAGATCACTGGTGGCATAGACGCTGGCAAAGAAGTACTCACAGAGATTCAGATGCCTATGCCAGACTTCGGCAACCCAGGCCAGCAAACCAACAATCCTTTCATGCCAGGACCTCGTAACCGCAACCAGCAGCGCCCCGGTGGTGCTCCAGGCGGCCAACAAGGTGGCCAGGGTGGACAACAACCAGGCAGATAGTCCAGTTGGTGGTGCCTACCCCACCTAAAGCATCCCTTTACTAAAACTTGTCAAGTCCTCACATCCAATCATTTTTCATTATGGACGAAGAGAAGAAAGTAGTCATTGAACTTCAGAATGTGAAACGCTATTTTACGGTTGGTTCAGAAACCGTGAAGGCTCTTCGTGGCGTGTCGTTCAAGATTTATGAGGGTGAGTTTGTCACCATCATGGGAACCTCTGGTTCTGGTAAATCAACGCTTCTTAACCAATTGGGCTGCCTTGACACTCCAACCTCTGGCGAGTATTTCCTCGATGGTGTATCGGTCCGCAAGATGTCGAAGAACCAGCGTGCCAAACTTCGCAACCGCAAGATAGGTTTCGTTTTCCAGAGTTACAACCTTCTGCCCAAGACCACAGCCGTAGAGAACGTTGAGTTGCCGTTGATGTACAATAGCAAGTACAACAGTCGCCAGCGTCGTGAAGCCGCAGTGAAAGCCCTTGAGGCAGTAGGTCTTGGCGACCGACTAAACCACAAGAGCAACCAGATGTCAGGTGGTCAGATGCAACGTGTGGCTATCGCTCGTGCTTTGGTGAACGACCCTGCAGTGATTCTGGCAGATGAAGCAACTGGTAACCTCGACACCCGCACCTCGTTCGAGATGCTCGTGTTGTTCCAGAAACTGTACAGAGAGGGGCGAACCATCATCTTCGTGACACACAACCCCGAAATCGCGCACTATAGCAGCCGCAACATCATGCTTCGCGACGGAAAAATCCGCGAAGACACCTTGAACGAAAACATCTTGTCGGCAGAGGAAGGATTGGCAAAACTTCCCAAAACCCAAGACGATTGACCATTGAACATTGACCATTGAACATTGACCATTGGCTTCGCCTAAAATGCTTACGCTCGACAATCTACACAAGCCGACGGCGACAAAACCATAATCACATCACTTATGAATTTCCTCAACCTACTGAAAGTGGCTCTCCGTGCCATTGCAAGCAATAAGTTCCGTTCTTTCCTGTCGATGTTGGGTATCATCATCGGTGTGGCAGCCGTGATTATCATGATGGCGATAGGACAAGGTTCAAAGGAAAGTGTTCGCAAAAACATCTCCCAAATGGGAACAAACATCATCATGATTCGCCCTGGTGCTGACATGCGTGGTGGAGTGCGCCAAGACCCAAGTGCAATGCAGACCTTGAAAATGGCAGACTATGAGCGTATCTTGGAAGAGAAGACTTTCGTGACTCATGTCAGCCCCGAGGTGACATCCTCGGGTCAGGCTATCTATGGTGCGAACAACACTTCCACCTCGATGTATGGTGAGTCTGTGGAATACTTCGACATCCGTCAATGGACGATAGCCGACGGTGAGAGTTTCACTGAGGAGGATGTACGCAAGAGCGCCAAGGTTTGTCTGATTGGCAAAACGGTGGCCGACGAGCTCTTTCCCAACGGACAAGACCCCGTTGGAAAGACGATACGTTTCAAATCCATCCCCTTCCGCATCATCGGTGTGCTGAAGTCCAAGGGCTACAATTCTTTCGGCATGGACCAGGACAACTTGATGGTTGCTCCCTACACAACAGTGATGAAACGCCTGTTGGCCCAGACCTATTTCAGCAGCATCAACTGCTCAGCCTTGTCAGAAGAGATGACCGACCAGGCCATAGAGGAATTGACGAGGATTCTTCGCTCCAACCACAAGATATCGGGCGATGCAGTAGATGACTTCACCATCCGTTCACAACAGGAGATGATGGAGACGATGTCAACCACAATGGACACCATCACCATTATCCTAGTTGTAGCAGCCGCTTTCTCTTTGCTTGTCGCCGGTATCGGCATCATGAACATCATGTTGGTATCTGTGACCGAACGCACAAAAGAGATAGGTCTTCGTATGTCGGTAGGCGCACGTGGCATCGACATCAGCAACCAGTTCTTGCTCGAGTCGATTATGATCAGTGTGACTGGCGGTGTACTAGGAGTGATTGTCGGCTATTTAGGGACCCTTGTGTGCACATCTTTCGGACTTCCGACCTCCATCCCGATGTGGAGTATCTTCGTTAGTTTCGCAGTCTGCACCCTTATTGGCATCATCTTCGGTTATTTCCCCGCCCAGAAGGCCGCCAACCTTGACCCTATAGAAGCCATCCGCTACGAATAAACCAAACAAAACACACGACCAAGAAAAATGTGGGGATCCAGAAAGACCCCCACATTTTTTTGCTACTCAAATCGGCTAATGACCTATGGTCAATATGAGCGACAACCCCACCCCTAGGACGGGAGGGTTGTGGCTATTGCTACTCTAAGCGACCCGTTACACGAAGGTATTCGGTCTCGTAGATTTTCAGTTGTGTCTGCGCCTCGATGAGGTTGCTTCTTGCCTGCTGCCATTGTGATTGTGCATCAAGAAGATCAGTCATGGTACACAATTGGTTATCGTACTTTTGGCGCATGACCCTAAGATTCTCATCCGCCTGTTTCTGTCCGACAGTCGCAGTCTCTACCATGCGCTGACCATCGGTAATGTTGAGCACAGCCTGACGCACTTCGATACGCATACCCCGCTCATACTGCTGGAGTTGTAATTGAGAATCAGTAAGGTCGATTTTAGCCTTTTTCACTTTTTTTAGCTCGGCGCCCCAGTGGAAGATAGGAACACTGACAGTCAACAAAGCGTATGGATTTCCACCTCGCAAGGTGTGATTGACATGAATTGGCGTTCCATCAAGATTTTGTATGGCTCCTTTCAATTTCAGGTTGTCGTAGTGTCCGTAACTGCCCACCAATGCCACAGTCGGCAGATAGTTGGCACGTGCTTTCTTCACCATCACCTCACTGGCCTTCACATTCTCCTGAAGCAAAAGCAAATCTGGACGTGACGAGAAGTCCTCACTGAGGCCAGAAGAGATGGCCGATTGCAGAAGGGTGTCTGTAGGTGTAATGTACTGTCCGAAATCAGTACCAATCACATTTGCCAAGGCGAGTTGGCAGAGTTGCTCACCATTGCAAGCCTTTTGCAACTGGTAACTGATTTCATTCTGCTTGGTCGCGATTCTGAGCAAGTCGTTTTCTGTGGCCATCTCTACGCGCACGCTGAGCTGCACCCTGTCATAGAGTTCTTGCATCTGTCGAGCATAGGCTTCGAGCATCTTCACTTTGGAGCGCACGGATATCAAGGTGTAGTAGGTATTATCGACATCTGCTATGACCTGCATACGAGCCTTGCGCAGCTGTTCCTCACTGACATGCTGCCCTATCTCCGCCAATCGGTTGGCTGCGGTCAGTTGTCCTCCTGTATAAACAGGCAGTGTGACATTGATTCCCGCGAGATAAGTGCCACGTGTCTGCAGCGACATACCTAACACGTTCTGGTTCTGCATGTGCAAGCCCGTGATGGAGCCATCAATTTTCGGCAGATACTGGGCAAAGGCAATCTGCCTGTCGAGTTTTGCCTTATCCACATCGTTGTTGGCAACCTTGACTTTTTCGTTGTTCTCAAGTGCCATGCGGCGGCAGTCCTGGAGGCTCAGGCTCAGAGACTGAGCTTGTACCCCTGCGACAGCAACCATCGTCATCAAAGATACTATATATCGTTTCATTCGTCTTTCGGTTTTTTAACTTTAAAGATTGTGGAATAGAGGATGGGAAGGAACACTAGAATGATGACAGTTCCCATAGCAAGTCCTGCCATAATGCAGACAGCCATAGAGCCATACATGGGGTCGCTGATAAGAGGAGCCATACCGAGGATGGTGGTCAGTGATGCCATGATAACAGGACTGGTTCTACTAGCTGTAGCATCCACCACGGCTTTATAGGCTGGCACTTTCTCTTCATTTCTCAGTCTGTTGATTTCATCGACAAGCACAATGCCGTTCTTAATCATCATTCCAATCAGACCCATGGCACCAAGGATGGCGATGAATGTGAATGGCTTTCCTAAGAGCAGCAAGGCTGGAACAATTCCCACGATGATGAAAGGAAGACAGAAGACGATGGTCAGCACTTGCTTCCAACTGTTGAACAGCAAGAGCATGATGATGAGAATGAACAGGAAAGCCAGCGGGAAGAGACCGATGATGGAACCAGCTGCCTCACCGGAACTGCCTCCTTCTCCCTTCCAAGACATGGAATACCCTTGTGGCAGTTCGATGGCTTCTATGGCGTCCTCGATGTCAGCCTCCACTTTTCCCGGTGTAGCATCGTCAAGATCTGGGTTAGGGTCACATTCTGCCTCAATGGTGCGCTGTCCATTACGACGGAAGATATAGTCTTCCTCCCATTCCAAGTGAATGTCGCTGTTCACGGTACTCAAAGGTATGCTGTTGGTCAGTCTGCTTTCTATTTCGTCCACGCTGGTCGCCCCTGTCATCAATCCTTTGATGTCGTCTCCTGTGATGTGAAGGTTGAGGGTGCTCCATACGGGGATGGTGGAGATGCTCTTGATTTTCGAGCCGTCTTCGTTCCTTACCTGCATCTGTACAATGACCGTCTTGTCTTGGTCGCTGATGACACCTACAGGCAGTCCGTCAGTGGCGGCAAGTAGGGCATTGGCCACGTTTTCACGGTTCAGTCCGCTTCGCAGCGCGTCAGTCTGCACATAGTTGGTCACAATCGATTTGCCCTTGGGTTGCCAGTTGTTCTGCACCGAATAGGTATCCACATATTTTGACTTGCGCATGATGGCCTCAGCCTGGTGAGCCAAGTCGCGCAACACCTCTGGGTCAGGTCCCTGAAATGCCACCTCCACAGTGTGGGTTGTGCTGATGCTGAAGTTGTAATTACGGAAACGGATGTATGCATCGGGATAATTGTCTCGGAGCAACGGACGTATTTCCTTGATTGCTTCCTTCATGGTCTTGAAATCCTTGCAATCCACAATCAATTCACCATCGTTGCTTCCACCGTTGTTCATGGGACGCACCAGACTGTATCGTACAGGAGAAGAGCCCATAGATGCCGCAACACGGTCGATTTTGGGGTTCTTCAACAGTGTTTCCGATATTTCCAACAGATCCTCACGCACACGGTCGGGACTGGTTTGGTCGGGCAAGTGGTATTCCACGACAAACTGTCCGTAGTCAAAGTCAGGGAAGAACACTTGTTTCACTTTGGTATAACCATATCCACATACCGCCAGCAAGAGGACAGCAATGCCAATAGTGAGGTATCGGTAGTTAATGAGTTTCCCTATCAACTTGCGAACGAACACCTGCAGTTTGTTTTCTTTCACATCTTCTCCATCGCCCGCCTTCTTCTTTTTCTGCCGAAGTGGCATCCATGCCGCCACACAAGCAGGCACCTGCGCCATCGCCATGACCCATGAGGCCAACAGGGAGATACAAAGCACAAGGAAAAGGTCGCGGCAGTACTCACCCGCAGTGGTCGGAGAAATATAAGTAGGCAGGAATGTCAGCACAGCTATCACGGTGGCTCCAAGCATGGGCAATGCTGTGTTGTTGACTATATTATAGAGGTAGGATTTTGGTCCGAGCCCTCGTTGCCGGTCAACAAGTATGCCATCCATCACCACAATGGCGTTATCCACCAGCATACCCATTGCCACGATAAAAGCACCCAGTGAGATACGCTGCAATGTACTGTTAAGCATCAGTAGGATGGGGAATGTCACGAAGATGGCAAGGACCAGACTGGTACCGATAATCATACCACCACGGAAGCCATAGGAGAACATCAACACAATCACCACAATGAGCACCGATTCAAGGAGATTGATGAGGAATCCATTGACAGCATTGGTCACTTGGTCGGCCTGGAAGAAAATCTTGTCGGTCTCAAAACCTACAGGCACACGGTCCATGACCTCAGCCAACTTTTTATCCACAGCCTTCCCCACATCAGGCACAATGGCATCGTCGTTCAATGTAATACTGATACCCAATGCAGGTTTACCATTGACAAAAAAACCACCAGTCTGCGGTTCCTTATAGTTGCGTTGCACGGTGGCAATGTCGCCGATACGGAAACGCTTTCCTCCTGTGGTGCGAATATACATATCGGCAATATCCTGTTCATTTTCAAGCATGTTGTTCACACGAAGCTGAAGTCGGTCGTCGCCGTTTTCATAGTTACCCGCATTTACAGTCTTGCCTGCGTTCTGAAGACCAATCATCACCTGAGTTGGGATAATACCCGAACGAGCGAGTTTCTCCTTGTCGATGATGATATTGATGACTTCCGAACGAGTACCGATGATGTTGATGCGTTTCACTCCCTGTACGGTCAGCAGTTCACGCCGCACCAGTTTGGCATATTTCTCCATTTCAGAATAACTGTAACCGTCGCCCATAAATGCGTAGAAGAGGCCATAGACATCGAGCATGTCGTCCACCACAATTGGTGGGTAGCATCCTGAAGGCAGTTTCGACTGCACATCGTTAGCCTTTCGGCGGAGTTGGTCGAAGTGCTGCTCCATTTCCCCCATCTTCACCTTATCCAGAAACTTCACTCCAATAATCGCCATACCAGGACGGCAATCTGTATTCAGTTCCTTCACATCGGCCAATGTACGCAGTTCATCTTCCATCACCTGGACAGCCTCGAGTTCCACTTCATGGGCAGTGGCACCAGGATAAACCAGTACCACAGAGGCCTGTTTAACTGCCACAGCGGGATCTTCCAATTTGGGCATATTGATGTAACTAACGACGCCCACGAGAAGAATTCCCACCACTAAACTCCAAAATATGGTCGGCCTTTTAACGAAAAATTCAGTTAACGCTCTTGCTTTCATAAGGTTTCACCATTTCAAACTATGAACTTATAAGACTCCTTACAAGAGATCACCCACATTTGACTTCTGCTGCTTAAGGACCTTTACCTTGTCACCGTCATGGAGTGCCTTCACGCCAGCTTTCACCACTCGGTCATTGACTGTGATGCCGCTGCTCACAACCGCCATGCCTTCAGAATCCACCCCGTTCAGTGTAACAGCACGACGCTTCACCACGTCATCCTTCTCAACCACCCATACGTATGGCTTGCCGTCATCCTCAAAGATGGCGTGAGCTGGTATAGACAATCCATTGACATTCAGACCGTCGACTTCCACATCACCACCCATCTCTACAAAAACATCGACGTTCACTCCCGCGCTGAGCTTTCCGCTGATGGCATATCTCACCGTGAAGAGTTGATTGGCGTCGGCCTTGGTGAGCACGCTTGTCTTTTGCAAACCGTATCGTTCCCCCGCTACTATGCAATAAGCCAGTGTGGTGTTGGCTAACTGACGGTAGATTTCGGCAGGAACATTGATTTCCACTTCCATTCTGCGTGTATCGATGAGGTCCATCACTGGCATGCCAGCATTGACCATTTCGGAGGGCTCGTAGTGCACCTTTTGTATTGTTCCGCTAACGGGTGCCCTCAGACTTGTGTAACTCAACTGGTTCTTGGCGTTTTGCAACTGTATCCGACGTTGCTCCAGTCCACTTACAGCCTTTTCGTAGTCATTGCCAGAGAGGCTCTTGCCCTCATGCAGTTGGCGCAGTCGTTCCACTTCGTTTTTCAACTGGTCGTACTGGGTCTGTGCTGCATCCACTTGCAGTTGATAGTCCTTGGTGTCGAGCGTCGCCACCAACTGTCCTTGTTTCACCGGAGAGCCATCCTTTACCAAGATGCTCTTGATTTGCCCTGGAGTGCGAAAGCTTAGGCTCACAGTGCTATTCTCTTTCACTACGCCAGAGAAATTTCGCACAGCGGATTCCTGACGGTCAACAGGTGTCACTGTCATCACACTGTGAACTTTCATTTCTTGCTTTTGCTTATCACCGCCTCCACAGGCCGTCAGCGTTCCAGCTATAACCCATAGTAGCATAAAGTTCTTGTTTACTTTCATTTCATTGATGTATTTATGTAAATTTTTATCGAATATATACAGAAGAATCACGAAAAAGCATAGTGTCTCCATGTGGTAGGTATACCCAAGGGAGACACGAACGTGACATACTAATCCCCCAACTGATACTTCATACGATATTCCATTGGCGTGATGCCCGTGTGTTCCTTGAAATACTTGCCAAAGAAAGAGGGGTTGGGGAAATTCAAGTCATTAGCTATCTCCTGCATCGTCATGTCCGTGAAACGGAGACGTCGTTCAATTGCCTTCATCGTGAAGAGTTGTATATAGACACTTGGTCTGCGGTTCATCACTTCCTTGAGAATGGTGGAAAGATACTTTGGGGTGATGTTCAATTGACTCGCAAACTCATCCACCCTCCGAATTCGTCCATCACTCTGTTCCACGAGGTTGATGAACTTGTCCACCAACTGCTTTTTATGTAAAGAGAAAGCCATTGCGTCCTCCAAAGGCTCTAATTCCAATTTTATAGTGTGGCGCATCATAGACAGAACTTCCAGCAACATAGTACTAAAAAGCGAGCGGACGATGTCTTGGTATAGCACAGGGGAGGGGTCAGCCATCCTACTGCAGAGCAATTGGAAATAATTATCGAGCAAGGCTGAATCTTGGTCGGAAAGATGCACCACTGGATGCAACTTGAGATGGGACATGTCAACAATCGTCGTTTTAGAAAAAATATTGATATTCCATAGTTCGCTACGTGTAAACCATATCAACTTGCAATTGAAGTCCGGTGAAGACATGTATTTGGTGACCATGCTGTGGGCCATATAGAGAAACAGGTCGTTCTTTTGTAACAGAACAACCATACCGTCGTAATCAAACTGTTCCAACCCCTGAGTACAGATAACTATAACACCATAATTATCAATACAAAACTTTTCAGGAGGCGAGATACCGGCATTCTCCATCAGTACAAGGTCGTCGCTATCGCCTATACGATAAGTATCCTTCCCTTTTCGAGGTTTAAAGTCACATGACTCCATAATGTTCAATTTTTACTTTGAATATGCAAAATTAGCACATTCTTTTCTATTTTTACTGTTCGATATTTCCACAAAACTACCCAATATCACTTTCCCCACAGTATAGTAAAGAAATTGGACACAAAGATGAAAAAAAAGAACAGAAAAGTAAAATCCAATTTGTCTTTATGAATATGGGCAAAAAAAAAGACCGTAGGTGCATGAATTTGCACTTCATGCACCTACGGTTATTCAGAGATGTCCCTTTCAGGGATTTTAGTAAAAGAAAGGGATGAGATATTACTGTTCTACACTGTAAAAATGATTCTTGTTTCTGATATTAATTGATATCTATGAAGTTGGTCGATGATACCAACAGAATCACTTATTACCTCCGCCTAATGCGATGTAAAGGGCAATAACGGCTTGTGCGCCTTTGTACATATTCATTGCCTCATTCAGTTGTGAATTGAGGAGGCTTTCCTGTGCAGTCAGTACCTCTAGATAATTGGCTTTGCCATTGTCCATCAGTTCGTGAGTTCCAGTGTAGGCATCGAACAACACCTCCACTTGACGATGATAGTAGGCGTGTTTCTCGCGTGCTGCCTGACAGTCAGCCATGGCCTCGTTGACCTGATTGCCTGCATCGATGACGGTCTGTACATATTTGCGTTGGAGGTCTTCCTCCGTCAGTTTGGCTATCTTCAAGTTAGCCAGCAGCCGTCCTCTAGCGAAGATGGGCTGAGTGAGCGATGCCACCGCATTGAGCAGCAGTTTGCCAGGGTCGATGACTGCACCACCGGCGCTATTAGTCCATCCCGCCAGACCTTGCAGTGTGAGGCTGGGGTAGAAAGCGGCTCGAGCCGACTGCGTGTTGTAGAACGCCTCAGCCATGACATAGTCGGCCATGCGTACATCTGGACGGTTCTGGAGCAGTGCGGCGGGAACACCGATTTTCAGAAAATGAGTGTCGAACATACGCTGTCCGGTGGTCGTTTCCGATTCCGGATGGTGTGGCAATGCAGAGGTTCCCCATGTGCTGCGCTTGATGTGTTGTGGTGTGATGCCAATCAACTGGCAGATAGCATTCTCCACACTGCGTATGTTGCGACGGTTGTCAACAATCTGTGTCTTGATGTTCAGGTAAGACGACTCCATCTGGTTGACAGCTGTGGAGTAGGACTTTCCGTTCTCCCACAACGTCTTTTGTGTTTCCAGCGAGGCATTCCACAGACTGTCGGTAGCCATCATGATTTCCAATTGACGGTCGAGCAACTGAAGCATGTAGTACTGCTGTGCAGTTGTTGAGATAAGGTTAGCCCGTAAAGCCTCCTCTCGCAACTTGCTCTGCATGAGAACAGCTTTTGAGGCTCGCTTCTTGCTGGTAATTGAACCGAACACATCGAGGTCCACCGACATCTGCAAGGGCAGGTTGTAGGTTTTTGACCAGGGGTTGTTGTCGAACTTGGCCAATGTCCCCTGTGGAGAGAAGTAAAGTGACGGAAGGTATGCCAAACGTGCAGCCTGCAGCGAAGCCTCACTTTTCTCGACGGCGATGCGTGCGGAGTTGAGGTCAGTGTTGTTAGCCAGCACTTGCTCGATAAGTTCTTGCAACAGAGGATCTGTGAAAAACTCTCTCCACGACATCTCAGCAATAGAGTTGCCGTTGGTAGCCTCGATGATGTCGGCAGTCGTTCCATAGGCGTCAGCGGGCATCTGCGCCTTCGACTCGTACTTCTCATAGATGCCGCACCCTGTGAGCGCAAGGCTCACAAGGGCAGCGGCACAGATGTTCGACAGTTTTTTCATTTCTTGGAAAAACTACAAATGCTATTTACTGATAAAAATCTTCTTTCCGTTATCGATATAGAGGCCCTTTGCTGGTTTGTCGTTGAGGCGGCGTCCCTGCAAGTCGTAGTAACGGTGCTCGCTCTCATCGCCAGCTTCAGTAATGACATGATTGATTGGGGTGGCATAGTCCTCAGTGAAGAACTCCTCGTCGAATTCCACAGCGGGGAATTCCTCCACTTCTTCAGTCTCATCTCCAGCAAGACTCAACATAAACATGGGTTTGAATGTTTTTCTTCCCATATTGCCCATTCTTTCCTCAGGCTGGAAATAGGCTCTGAAATTACCAATCCAGGACCATCCGCGACCATGATCTGGGGTTACCACATAAGGTATCCAGTTGCCATTGCTCTGCATGCCGTAGAGGTTTTGTGCTTCTGCTTCGTAATCGTAGATTTTCTGGAATGTTCCCTTCCACTGTCCTACGGCAGTGCCCTCAGGATTGATAGTGGTGAAATCTTTGTAGTCCCTGACATTTTGCCCCCTTGTTTCGCAAGAATTGGCTTGGATGGTCACATTAACGGCGTCGAGTCTGACCGAACCTTCATCCACAACAACTATCCAAGCACAACCAGCTGAAGCGTAATTGAAATCATTGGTGAAGATGAAGCTTTGATTGTAGAAATCAACATATACTAAGCGGTAAATTCTGACTTTATCTGAGGAGTAATACTCAGAGAAGTTGAAGTCGTAGGGCAAGCAGAGGGTGAAAGCCTTACTTTTCCAAGATCCGTCTGCATTAGGGATGGCAGAAAGTACGCGGTCGTAGTGCACGTTGACTTGCTGTCCGTCGTATTGTGCCAGTACTTCGCTGTTGTCTTTACCATCATAGAGATAGATGTCCTGCATTGGAGTCCTGAAGCCCATGAAATTGTCCAAGGTCACTTCTCGTCCAGTGAACTTCAGTCTGTAGATTCCGCTGACGGGAGCCATGAAGATCACAGCGTCGTCTTTGTAGTATTCTCCGAACTTCACCCACTCATCAGTTCCTTCCAGATTGTAGTAGGCGAGAACAATATTGTTGCCACCGCCACCAGTGAACATGCCCATCATGCCACCTGCGCTCTTCATGGCGACCTCGAAGTAAAGCATATCGCCCTTCTTGGCCTGGAGGCGCGGAGTGATGAGGTCGTACTCCGTTTCTGCCACTTGTGGCTGCCAGGAGTCGTTGCCTCCGCCCATCATGGATGCAATACCTCCAGCACCGCCTTTTCGGAGTTCCCAACCAGTAGTTTCCCATCCTTCGGGAAGTGGTTGTGGCTTCTCATCGTCGCCCACATACTCGGGATCAAGTTCGAAGTCCTCTTCCCATGCCTCGGCATAAGTGGAATAGGCCTTGACTGAGATGGTCTGTGGTTTAACACGATCGTCGTAAGGAGTGAAGACGATGTCGGCGTTCTTCTCGCCCAGTAAGAATTCATCATAGATGAAGTTGACATCAATCGTGGCAGAGTCGCCAGAAGCGATGTTCAGTAGTTGCTGGCTCACGGAGAATACCGACGGGTCACTTGAGGCCACATTGAGTTCCAATGTTCCTGTACCCGTATTGATGACCATGAAGGTCTTGGTAGCATTGGCTTTGACCATGCCGAACGAGTAGCGCGGGGTGTTCACGCTGTCGATGGTGATATAGAGGTCAGGTGCATTGTCGATGAACCGGTATCCTGCCACGGAGTCGATAGCCACGGAACTGGATGACTTGAAGCGGAAACGGTATTGTCCAGGCTCGAAACCAGTGACAGCCAGTGTGGTGTAGTTCTTGTCAATGGAGTCGGTGAACTCATGCACTTTCTCCCAGTAGTTGCTGCCATAGACGGATTTCTCTACGGTGAGAATGCTGGCTTTGGTGCTGTTGCCCATGAACATGTCCATCATGGCACTCATATCGAAGCCACTGCTGCCTTTCTTCACAGCGAAGACAAGCACATCCTCTTTTGCCTGGACATCAAGTGGCGGTGTGAGGAGATAACTGCCTGGTGATGCCCCCATGAAGCCGCCGCTCTTTACAGCTGCCGTGCTGTCGGTGATTTCCCATCCTTCGGTGAACCATCCGTAAGGTAATTCCTTTTTGGGGTTATTGAAATCTTCTACCCAAACGCCAGGCTTGGTGATGATAGCCGAAACCCCGATTTTCTGGACTGACAGTCGTTTGTCGGTAGCAGAGAAGGTGAGCAGTGCTTCGTTCCAACCGACTTGACCCTCAGAGTATACGAAGGTGACATCCAGTTTGGCGCTGTCGCCGGCCTGGATGTTGAATTCCCGGTTGCTGAGCTTGAAGAGCCAATCGTCTGACGATGAAATCCTGACCTTCAGTGGACCTGTACCAGTGTTGATGACGTAGAAGGTCTTGGTGGAGTCGCCTTTCTGGATGCCCCAGTTGACAAAATCGGTAGAGATGCTGTCAACAGTCACGTAGAGGTCGGGCGCCTGGTTGTCGATATGGAAACCAGCCACAGAGTCGATTTCTATGCCCGTGGATGTGCGGAAACGGTAGCGGTATTCTCCGCTGTCGTTGGCAGGAACCGTGAAGGTTTGGAAGGAGGTGTCGTTGAGTTGGTCGTAGAAGTCCTGAATCTTGAGCCACTTGTTGCTACCATAGACCGACTTCTCCACAACGAAGAAAGCGCCCATATCCATAGAACTGCTGCCACCACCCATACCGCCACTGTCGTCTTTGCCAGGTTTCTTTGCTGAGAAAACGAGTTCATCGCCTGGTGTCACATTCACTGGCGGTGTGAGCAAGTAATAACTCTTGTTGCTGCCGAAGAGGGAAGACATGTCGAAGTCGCCCATACCAGTGCCAGTACCAGTTCCTGTACTTCCTCCTCCGAAACCACCAAAAGAGGATTCTTTTTTTGAGACTGCATGACCGTCTTTAACGCTCCAACCCTCGGCGAACCATCCGAACGGCATGTTTGTACCGTCGTTGAATCGCTCGTCCATCTGCTCTGCTGAGATAGACTGGGCGTTTGTTTGCACCACTCCCATGAGGAGGAGCAAAGCTGTTGAGAATAAACTTTTTTGCATAACTTTTATGTAAATAAATATTTCTTTGTTATAAATGAGTTGCTGAAGGTTCTTCCTCCTTTTCCTCCAATGGACTGCCTTGGTACTTCTCGTGCAGTTTTTGGAACACAATGAAGAAAGCAGGCACCACAAAAAGCAGGGCGAGTGTTCCGACGGCCATACCGGCAGTGACGCCGAGTGCGAGGACACGGTTTCCGTTGGCTCCGGCGCCACCTGCGATGATGAGTGGAATCATACCCGCAATCATTGTGACAACAGTCATCAGAATGGGGCGCAGACGCTCCTCACATGCGGCGAAAGCGGCATCGCGTATGCTCATGCCCTGTGCGCGTCGCTCGGCGGCGAACTCAGTGATGAGGATAGCCGTTTTGGCCAAGAGGCCGATAAGCATGATGACACCTGTCTGCAGGTAGATGTTGTTCTCCATACCTGGCAGGTGGAGCAATGAAACCAGCCAGGTGACACCGAATGAGCCCATCAGTCCGAAAGGCACGGAGAGCAGTACGGCCCATGGTGTGAACCACGAATTATAGAGTGATGCCAGGATGAGGTAGATAAGTATGGCGCAGATGACGTAAATCAAGGCTGTGGCATTGGAGCCAGAAGTCTCCTCGACCTCGCGCGACATACCTCCGTACTCATATCCATAGCCATTGGGCATTGTTTCCTTGAACACCTCGGCGATGGCCTTGTGAGCATCGCCCTCGGAGTATCCGCTGGCCGTCATCACACCACAGGTGATGCTCTGGAACAGGTTGAAATGGTCGACAGAAGCCGAACCAACGACCTCTTTCAGCGTGACGAACTCAGAAATCGGGGCCATCTTACCATTTCGAACCCTGACAAAGATATTGTGGAGCGAGGACGGGTCGAGACGATATTCCGGCGCGGCATTTGCCATGATGCGATACACCTTTCCGAATTGGTTGAAGTTGCCTACGTATGAACCACCACAGTAGGAACCGAGTGTTCGCAGCACGGCTGCGGGCGATATGCCGGCACGGTCGCACTGTGTGGCATCGACATCGACCTGGTATTTCGGGAAACGCTCGGAGAAGGTGGACATGACCATCATGATTTCCGGACGCTCGTTCAGTTTAGCCAGGAACTTGGTGGCGTCGGCGTTGAACTCCGTCATCGAACGGTCCTGCATGTCCTGTAGCACGAGGTTCACACTGTTGTTTGAGCCATAGCCTGGCACCTGCGGCATCTGGAAGGGGATGACCAAGGCGTTCTTGATTTCCCTGCAGTCGAAGGCGAAACGGCCATAGACGAGCATGATGTTGTGGTTCATGCCAGGACGGTCGTCCCAGTTCTTGAGTCGGATGATGAGTGTGGCATAGCAACTGCCCGACCTTCCAGCCATCATGCCGTAGCCGCTGATCACAGCGTAGTTCTCCAGTTCGGGTATCTTTTTCACCTTCTCCTCCACTTTCTTCACGATTTCCTGGGTCTCGTGCAGTGTGCAACCTTCCGGAGCGCGTACTTCTGCGAAGAACACACCCTGGTCCTCTTGGGGAACGAGTCCGCTGGGCAGTCCTCGCATAAAGATGACGAGCAG
>JAEEGI010009616.1_pt1 | contig 21146 bp, 15 predicted proteins | sample 8958751 | NCBI WGS metagenome assembly JAEEGI01 (sample SAMN16246545, study PRJNA631951) | gut metagenome | biome: gut microbiome; feature: rumen; material: KS-attached | host: Bos | place: Iran: Karaj | collected 2018-10 | reverse complement strand
GACCTACCTGCTGAGCGAGCCGGGCACCGAGATGCGCGTGCGCAAACGCGGCTGGCAGGGCAGCTACGTCTATTTCCAGACCATCAAGAAGACCGTGAGCAGCGACAAGCAAATCGAGACCGAGCGCCGCATCACCGCACAGCAATATGTGGACCTGCTGCAGCTGGCCGACCCCAACCGCAAGCCCATCAGCAAGATGCGCAAGTGCTTCGTGTGGAAGAACCGCTACTTCGAACTCGACACCTATATCGAGCCCAAACTGGGTATGCAGATTCTGGAGCTCGAGGGCGTCAAGGAGGGCGACGAGGTGGAATTCCCGCCGTTCATCAAGGTCATCGAGGACATTACCGGCAACGAGAAGTATTACAACTACCAGCTCTCGTTACGCTAACCTGTCTAAGGTCGCAGCAGCGCTACGGCACACCGACGACAAACAGAAATCCCCTGAGCGATGCCCAGGGGATTTCTCGTTAACCTTTTTGGCCACACATTAGTTGGCCTTGTACTTGTAGATGTCCACCAGCTTCATGTCAAAGACAAGATTGCTGTAAGGGAGCAGCACATCGCTTTTCTTGGTGGAGCCGTAACCCTGCTGGTAGGGGATGATGACCGTACAGCTGTCGCCCACGTGCATGTGGGTCAGGGCAATCATCCAGCCTTCGACATTATTGCTCACCAGCGAGCGATAGATGCTGTCGGACTGGCTGACCGACAAGCTGGTATAGGACGAATCCACACGCGTGCCGTCATACAGGCTCAAGCGATACTTCACATCCACCGTCGAGGAGATGAGGGGCTTGAGGTTATTACGCGTCAGCATGGTATCGTTGTGCCAGCAGATGAGCGCATGAGCCGAGGGATCCCAAGAGGCCGTGAGCACCGTATACTGGCCTGAGGTGGCCTGACGATGGTACCACTCGTCATTGGATTCGCGCCAGTTCTTGTACTCATCCTCGACGCTCTTACCCAAGCAGGAGTCCAGCATCGTGATGGCTACAATGGCCATAAAGACGGTATAGAAAAACTTCTTCATTATTTTAGGCGTTTGGTGTTAGGCTTCAGGTGTCTGACAAAACTAAAGCCTTTCAAAAAGATTACATCAATTTACGCAATACGTTGTTCAGGCTGCACTCGCGGGCGAGGATAGCAGGCAGGTCGGCAATGGCGACGCGCTCCTGCTGCATGGTGTCACGGTCACGCAGGGTGACGGTGTTGTCCTCGAGCGTCTGTCCGTCGACGGTGATGCAATAAGGAGTGCCGATGGCATCCTGGCGGCGGTAGCGCTTGCCCACGGTGTCCTTGTCCTCGTAGTGGCAGGCGAAGTCAAACTTCAACATATTCATGATCTCGTGAGCCTTCTCGGGCATACCGTCCTTGCGGACGAGCGGCAGGATGGCGCACTTGATGGGAGCCAGAGCCTTGGGCAGGTGCAGCACCACGCGGGTGTCGCCGCCCTCGAGCTGCTGCTCATCGTAGCTGGAGCACATCACCGAAAGGAACATGCGGTCCACGCCAATCGAGGTCTCGATGACGTAGGGGGTATAGCTCTCGTTCAACTCAGCATCAAAGTACTGGATCTTCTTGCCCGAGAACTTGGCGTGCTGGCTCAAGTCGAAGTCGGTGCGGCTGTGGATGCCCTCCACCTCCTTGAAGCCGAACGGCATCTTGAACTCGATGTCGGTGGCGGCGTTGGCATAGTGGGCCAGCTTCTCGTGGTCGTGGAAGCGGTACTTCTCGTCACCCAGGCCCAGGGCCTTGTGCCAGCGCAGACGCGTCTCGCGCCAGAAGTCGAACCACTTCAGCTCCTCGCCGGGACGTACAAAGAATTGCATCTCCATCTGCTCAAACTCACGCATGCGGAAGATGAACTGGCGAGCTACAATCTCGTTGCGGAAAGCCTTGCCGATCTGTGCGATGCCGAAGGGGATGCGCATGCGGCCGGTCTTCTGCACATTCAGGAAGTTCACAAAGATGCCCTGTGCCGTCTCGGGACGCAGATACACGTCCATCGTCGAGTCGGCGCTGCTGCCCATCTGCGTCTTGAACATGAGGTTGAACTGACGCACGTCGGTCCAGTTGCGGGTGCCGCTCACGGGGTCCACAATCTCATAGTCCTCGATGATCTGCTTGAGCTCGACCAGGTCATTGTCGTTCATGGCCTTCTCGTAGCGGGCATGCAGCTCGTCGCGCTTGCGCTGGTTCTCGAGCACGCGGGGATTGGTCTGGCGGAACATCGCCTCGTCAAACTTGTCGCCGAAGCGCTTGGCGGCCTTCTCGCACTCCTTGTTGATCTTCTCCTCAATCTTGGCGATCTCGTCCTCGATGAGCACGTCGGCGCGGTAGCGCTTCTTGCTGTCGCGGTTGTCAATCAGGGGGTCGTTGAACGCGTCCACGTGTCCCGAAGCCTTCCAGATGGTGGGGTGCATGAAGATGGCGCTGTCGATGCCCACGATGTTCTCGTGCAGCAGCGTCATGGCCTCCCACCAGTAGCGCTTGATATTGTTCTTCAGCTCTACGCCGTTCTGTGCATAGTCATACACGGCGCCCAAGCCGTCATAAATTTCACTCGAGGGGAACACAAAGCCATATTCCTTGGCGTGCGACACGATTTTCTTGAAAACGTCTTCCTGTTTTGCCATTGTAGTCTGTCTGTTATATCGTTATTTTTTTATTCTCAGCGGTAAATAAGTTGACCTTGAAAGTTTTTTAATGCTAATTTCGCCAATGAAACTAATTCAACGAAATAATTCGTTCGCAATTTGATAAATTCGTGAAATTAGCATTAGCCCCGCAGGGTCTTGAGCCAACTGTTATATCGTTATTTTTTATTTCAAGCTGCAAAATTAGCATTTTTCCCGCAATGCCACAATGCTTTGAAAGATATTAGAGTTATTTAACGGGCCTAGATTGCCACAACCACCCAACAGCACTGACATTGCTAACAAAACATGTCAACTTTAAAATAATAGATTATAAAGCCGGCCTCCAAGCTTGTATGGCACTATAACATATTCCATCAATAATACGAGAACAGCAATGAAATATGCTATAAATAATAGCAAAGCCGGTATGGTAAGCCAATAGATGGATATTTTATTATAACTCTTATATTGCTTGGGTGGTCTATATGTTTGCATTCTCTTTTCAAATCGATTAGTCAAATAAAAGCTCAATATAAAAAAGAGGATGAATACGAGCAACATTGGGAGATGATTACTGCTGTTATACATAAGAGCAATAAACAGCAGCGTAAATGGCCAAAGCATCATGAAATAGGCCAAATTTACAAAACGGGATGCATCATATGTACTGATATTGATCCGTTTTCCTTTTTCATGATGTTTACACAAGCGGTAATAGATATATTTTATCATGGCTATGTACAGTTTTTTCCATTAGAACTGGGAGTAGAGGAAGGGCTGGACGGTGGCGCTGGCAAACTGGAGAACCAGCTGGATGAGGAGAATGAAGATGAGCAGCTTCACGGCCCAGTGGGCAGCGACGAAACGCTCACGCAGCTTGTCCCACAAGCGGCGGGGCACAAAATGCAGGGCGTAGATGATGGCCAGCATGATGCACCAGGTGCTGCGGCGCGCGAGGAACACGAACAGATAGGCCCACTCAAAGTCGGTGAAGATGCCGCTGATGACCTGTCCCGCAGCATGGAACGAGTTGGCACGGAAGAAAATCCACAGGAAGGCCACAAAGCTGAAGGTCAGCAACCAAGACACGCAGCGTGTGAAGCGCGTGCTGGCGATGTTGTCGAGCCAGGGCTTGCACAGCTTGTGGACGCACAGCGCGATGCCATGTCCCGCGCCCCAGACGACAAAGGTCCACGCCGCGCCGTGCCACAGTCCGCCCAACAGCATGGTGACCATGAGGTTGAAGTGCTGGCGCAGCTTGCCCTTGCGGTTGCCGCCCAGCGGGATATAGACGTAGTCGCGCAGCCACGTGGACAGCGTGATGTGCCAGCGGTGCCAGAACTCGGTGACGTTCAACGAGCGGTAGGGATAGTCGAAGTTGATGCCCAGGTTAAAGCCCATGATGCTGCCCAGACCGATGGCCATGTCGCTGTAGCCCGAGAAGTCGCAGTAGATCTGCATCGTGAAGCCCAGCACCGCCATCAACAGTTCAAAACCCGTGTAGCCCCCAGGATTGCCGAACACGATGTTGTTGTACTGTGCGATGTAGTCGGCAAACAGGGCCTTCTTCATGATGCCGAGCATGACCAGGAACAGGCCGCCGTAAATCATCTCGCGCGTCGCGGGCTTGTTCTCCTGCAGCTGCGGCATGAAGTCCCGCGCCCGCACGATGGGACCCGCTACCAGGCAGGGGAAATAAGACAGGAAGAAGAGGTACTCGACGTAGTCATCGACGGGCTGGATTTTACCCTTATACACGTCCACCACATAGCTGATGGTGCGGAAGGTGTAGAACGAGATGCCCACGGGCAGAATCAGGTCCAGCGGCTGGAAATTGCCGCCGATGAGCGCCTCGAGGTTGGACATCACGAAGTTGCTGTACTTGAAGAACAGCAGGATGCTCAACGAGAATACCAGCGAGACAGACAAGGCGATGCGCCGCTCGGTACGGTTCTTGCTCGACTCGATGAACTGCGCCACCCACCAGTCAAACACCGACGTGCCCACCAGCAGCAGGAAGAACAACCCGCTGCACTTGTAGAAGAAGAACAGGCTGAAGGCGATGACAAACACCATCATCTGCTTGCGGCGCGACTTGAGCAGCGCATACAATGGCAAGAAGACGAGAAACAGCACCCAGAACAGCCCGCTGGTGAACAGCAAGGGCTCGTCGCGGTTGAAGGTGAACAGCGACAGCAGTTGGGATATGTCGATGGTGTTGAGCAGCATGGTATCAGGCAGGGGGTTGATAAACGACGATGCGGGAGGCACGGCCCACGGTGTCGCCCGGGTGGTTGAAGCGCAGGGGATAGGCAGCATTGCCGTCCATCCACTTGATGACGCGGTCCATCCACAGCGCCGCCGACGCACGCGTGGGGTGCGCGCCGTCACGGCTGCGCTCAAACTTGTCCTTGGCGCTCACGTAGAAGCAGCCCTCGTCCAGGTTGTCGGCCAGCAGGTCGTTGATACCCGTGTCGGTGTCCCAGTTGGGCGGCCCGATCCACAGGTAAGGCAGGTTGCCGATTTCGGCAAGTATCTTCTTGACAAAGGGCTTGCGGGCTTTCCTGATGTCGGGGACATAGAGCTCGTTGGCCCCGAGGCACACCATGACGTAGGTGGGATGGAACTTGTTGATGAGTTCGGTCAAGCGCCCCGACTGGGCCCAGTACAGCGTGGAACTGCTGTACCAGATGACCTCGATGAGCGTGTCGCCGCTCACGTCACAATAGGCAGACAGGCGCGGGCCCAGGCCCTCGAGCATCGAGTCGCCGATGAAGAGGATGGTCTGGGCCGTGGTATCTACCGGGGCGCGCCACCCCTTGGGATGACGGCCATTGGGCAGGCGTCCGTTGGCATCCAGGCTGTCAATAGCCGTGGAGTCACCGCCGGTGAAGATGCTCTTCATCGACTGAGCAAACGAGGAGGTCTTGATTTCAAAACCTCCAAGTTTGATGCCATCGGTCTTCAGCGACAGCACTGTAAAGAAAACCAGCGCTGTCAGCAGCAGGGCCCAAAGGCCCCGGTAGGGTTTGTTCATATTTCTTCTTTAACTGTTAGTTATCAGTTGTTAGCACCTAAAACCTAACACCTAAAACCTAACACCTAACGCCTAACGCCTAACGCCTAAAACCTAATTACTTGAGCAACTCGATGCCCAGGCCGGGACGGTCATGCAGGGTAATCTTGCCGTTCTCGACGGTCATGCCGGTGAAGCGGTCGTTGGCGATGAGCAGGTTGCCGTCCAGGTCGGCATAGTCCACGACGGGCGACAGGTTGGCGGCAGCGGTCACGGCACACGAGGTCTCGGTCATGCAGCCGATCATCACCTTCATGTCGAGGGCACGCGCCAGGGTCACCATCTTGTGGGCCTCATACAGGCCGGTGCTCTTCATCAGCTTGATGTTGATGCCGTCATACACACCCTTGAACCTCACGATGTCGGGCAGGCGCTGGAAGGCCTCGTCGGCGATGATGGGCAGCGGCGAGCGCTCGCGCAGCCAGGCCGTCTCGTCGATCCACGTCTTGTCGAACGGCTGCTCGACGAAGATGCAGTTGTGCTCCTTGAGCCAGTGGCACATCTCCAGGGCATACTCCTTGTCGTTCCAGCCCTGATTGCAATCCACGCAGATGGGCACGTCGGGCATCATCTCGTTGATGATGTTGATGGTCGCCTGGTCTTGGTCCAGACCCATCTTGGCCTTGATGAGCTTGTAGGGACGGGCCTCTTCCACCTTCTGGCGCACCACCTCGGGGGTGTCGATGCCGATGGTGAAGCTGGTCACGGGCGTCTTGTCGGGGTTGTAGCCCCAGATTTTGTACCACGGCTGGCCCATGATTTTGCCCAGCAGGTCATGCAGGGCGATATCGATACTGGCCTTGGCGGCACGGTTGTTCTCTTCAACGCTGTCGACGTAGCTCAGGATATCCTCGATGCAGAAGGGGTCTTTGAACTGCTCCAGATCGAGTTTGTTCAGGAACTTGGTCACGCTCTCGACGCTCTCGCCCAGGTAGGGCGGCATCGATGCCTCGCCGTAGCCCTTGATGCCCTCATACTCCAGCGTCACCTGCACGTCGGGGGTGGTGGTGCGGCTGTAACGCGCCAGGTTGAAGGCGTGGCGCAGCTTCAACTCATAGGGGAAAAACGAGAGTTTCAGTTTGCCGGTTTTGGGCACCTGATTGACACGGGGCACGCGGTTGCGGCGACCTTTACGGGTCACGCGTTCAACGGCGTCGATTGACACGGGCGAAGCGGCTGCGATAGCCGTCAAACCCATTCCTGTTAAAAATTTTCTTCTATCCATAATCTACTGAATTTTAAGTTATTTATCTTGTCAAAGGCTGGACATACTGGATTAAATGGACATACTGGATTGATTGGATGGATTGGATTGATTGGATGTACTGGACCGGATGGGCTGTCACTCCTAACTCCTAACTCCTCACTTCTCACTCCTAACTCCTAACTCCTAACTCCTAACTCCTAACTCATCAACTATTAAAAGTACCACGGGTGGTTCTTGAGGGCGACGATGCCCTTGGTGCCCACCATGCCCTTGATGCGGCTGGCGCTCAAGGGTGAGTAGAGGTAAGGATAATCGCTGGCTGTGGGTATCAGGCTGTTGATTTTCACCTGACCCGAGCAGTGGATGTACTTGCCGTCGCGCAGGTACAGGCCCACATGCGTCACGCGGCCCGTCTTCTCGTTGCCGAAGAACAGCAGGTCGCCCGTCTCATACTGGCGCCAGTCGGTACCCTTCTTCATGATTTTGCCCGTGAGGGCCTGCTGCGAGGCGTCGCGCTGCAGAATGATGCCGTTGCTCAGGTAGCACACCTTGGTCAGTCCCGAGCAGTCGGTCACCTTGGTCGAGGTGCCGCCCCACAGGTAGCTGGAGCCCATCATGCGGCGCGCGGTCTTCTCGAGTTGGGCAGCGCTGAACCCCTGCTGGCTCCACTGCGAGAGCTCGGCAATGTCGGCGCCGTCCACCCAGCCCGTGCGGCCGTCGGGAGTCGCCAGTTTGTACCAGTTGCCCTGTGCGGCCTTCAGTTCCAGGATGTTGCCCATGACCAGGTCGCTCACGGTCTCGTCACCGTGAGCCTCGGTCACCAGCCGCGAGTCATAGGCCGTGACGATGTAGCGCTTGGCCTTGCGCCAGGTCTTCATCTGTGCCTCGGTCTTGAACGACAGTGAACTCTCGGGGACGTAGGCGATATAGTCGTCGGCCATCTGCACGCGGTACCAGTCGTCGCACTTCTGCAGCACCTTGACCGGTGCGCCCATGATGCCCTGCGTGGCGATCTCAGCACTGTGCTTGGGCTCGGTGCGCAGCGTGGCGATGCTCAGTTTGACCAGCGCCCACTTGCGGGCTGCGGGAATGCCGTCCTCGAGCACGGTCACCTTGTCGGTGTACCTGGCTCCCGTCTTGAGCATAGCGGCCTGGATGGCCTTCTTCTGGGCCTGGGTGCCTACGGTTCCCGTCACCACCCACGTGCCGTTCTGCTGCTTGGCGGTGACATCCCACACGGCGGTGCGCTTGTCGGGGGCAATGCGTTGCTTGAGGTCATTCAGAGCCTCGACGGGGGTAATGGCCATGGCGACGAAGCAAGTCAACGCCATCACCAGAGTAATCATTAACGATTTGATATTCATTTCTTTACAATTATCAGTTGACTATCTAAAGTGCTAAATGCTAAAAGCTAACAGCTAATAGCTAAAAGCTAATCGGTTTAATCTCATTCACCTTCAGGTGGCTGTCCCACTTGTCATAGAACAGGTTGCCCTTGCGCCACTCGACCTCACCAGGCTGGAAATCGACCGTCTCGCTGCGGATGTAGGTCTTGGGCGGACTCAGCACGTCGCCCACGCCCTCGTTGCTGGCCATGCGGTACAAGTCGATGCCAGTGGCATAATAGTCGTTGAGCGCGGTGCCCACGGCGCTGCGGCCGAATGAAGGGTCGGTGGGTACCCAGCCGATGCCCTCAAAGTAGGTCTCGGCCCAGTCGTGCCAGTTGATTTCGTCGGGATGGAGCATCCAGCCGCTCTCCCAGCGGGCAGGGATGCCCAGCGAGCGCACGAGCGTGATGTAGAGCAGCGCCACCTGTCCGCAGTCGCCATGGTTGTTCTCGAGGACATACTGCGGGATATTGGCCAGCGTGCTGTATTCACGCGCACCGGCCCAGGGCAGATTGTGCCCGATCCACTCGTAGATTTTGGCGGCCTGAAGCACGGGGTTGGTCTCATTGCCCACAATCTTGCGGGCCAGGGCGCGCATCTCGTCGGTGATGATGACATGGCGCGGCTCGTCGCCGGTGTACTTGATGTATTCGGGGTTGGTCTTGTCATAGGGCTCCAGCATGGCGATGAGGTCCTGCTGGCTGATGTGGCGCTCACCCACGTCGTAGGAGAAGGTGTACTCAAAGTGCGTGGGCTGCCCCTTGACGGCCACGGCCTCCATATACACCGTGTGGTGCTTGCTGCCCTGGCTATAGGTCACCGGGCGGTTGCTGCTCTCGAGGCGGATGTTGCGCTGGCGCAGGTTCTCGTAGGGTAACGGCATCCACACGCGCAGCGTCTCGCCGGCGGGCACGGCATCGGCATCGACGTCGAGGGTGAACGTGATGTTCACGTGTCGCCAGTCACGCACGTTGTTCTTGTCGGCAGGCGTGCGCATCGCTTCGAGATAGTACTTGCGGCGGGTGAGGAAACTCTCGTGGTTGTCGGCGGCATTCTGGGCGGCAAACTCCTTGCCCAGCAGCCACAGGTTGCCCACACTCTTGCGGAACCACATCTCCTTGCCGTCGATGTTCATCACCTCGAGGGCACGGGTGCGTTTCCAGTTCTCGATCTGGGCATCGGTGGCCTCGGGCATCTTCTCGCGGATTCTTTTCACGCCCTCCTCGGGAGTGATGCGGAAATCGGAGCGGATGCGCTGCATGATGGTGCGCAGCGAGTCGATGCGCACGGCATCGGCCTTACGCACCTGTTTGGGCAGCGACTTCATCAACTTCTCGGCACGGGCAAACTCGCCCTGTGCGATATACTGGTCCACCTGGGCCTGCCAGTCTGGGTTGGCAGCCACAGCCGTGAGCGACAACACGCTGACGGCCAACGCCAACAATTGCTTTTTACCTCTCATTATACCTATGCTTTTGGTTTTAACGAGCAAATTTACACCTATTATCTGAAATCCCCATCACACATCACCAAATAATTATTAACAAAAATGCCTTATCGGCACGACGCAAACGTCACCGATAAAGCATCATTGATGATATTGCCGGAAAAATTAGGCGGGGAACTCGAGCAGGAAGGTGGTGTGGAAACCGGCACGGGGATGGTCAAGCAGCGACATCATGCCGCCCTGCAGCGTGAGCAGGCGGCGGCTCAGCGACAGACCGATGCCATTGCCCTTGCGCTTGGTGGTGAAGAAGGGGATGAAAATCGACGAACGGGCCTCGGCAGGGATGAGCGCACCGTCGTTGCTGACACTCAGCATCACCTTGCCCTCGTTACCCCGCTCACAATCGACGCCTATCGTGCGGGCACCGGCCTCGATGGCGTTCTTGATGAGGTTGATGAGTATCTGCCGCAGCAGGTTGGGGTCGGTCTTGATGATGATGTCGCTGGTGAGATTGTTCTTCCAAGTCACCTCACTGAACAGCTGCGACACGTCGCCGACAATCTCGCCCAGGTTGACCATCTTGGGCAGCGGTTTCTGCAAGGCGGAGTACTTGCGGTAGCCGTCGACAAACGAGTTGAGGTGCACCACCGTGTTGTGGATGGCATTGATACCCTCCTCCAGGTCGGTACCCTGGACGGCGGGGTGATGCAGCATCGACTGACTGATGCTGGCGATGGGCGCCGTGGCATTCATGATCTCGTGGGTGAGCACGCGGGTGAGTTTCTCCCACGACTCCACCTCGCCCAGATTAACCTGCTCGCGGATGTGCTCGCCCAACTGGTTGAGCGTCTCCTGCAGCGCCCGCTCGCCGCTGAACATGTGGCGCGTGGGCAACTGGAAGGTAAGGTCGTGGTTGCGGATGGCTTCCTGCATGATGGCAGCACGCTTGACCAGCGCTCGCTGATGCCGCCAGAACCACAGCACCAGCAAGGCCACCACAGCGGCACACAGCACAATGACGGTGGTAGTGCTCATTGCAGTTTCTTCATTTTGTTATATAACGTCTGGCGGGTGATGCCCAGCAGCTCGGCGGCCTTCGACAGGTTGCCGTGGGCACGGTCGATGGCGCGGCGGATGTGTTCGGCCTCGACCTCGTCGAGCGTCGCCACCTCGTTGCTGGCGTCGAGCACGTCCTTGAGTTTGCGCAGCAGTTCATCGTTGTCCCAGGGCTTGGTGATGAAGTCGGCGGCCCCGCGCTTGAGACCGCGCACAGCGAGTTGGACGTCGGCATAGGCCGTAATCAGCACCACGGGAATCTCGGGGTGATGCTTGCGGATGGCCTGGAGCCACACCAGCCCGTCCTGACCATTGTTCACGCCGAGGGTGAAGTTCATGTCCAGCAGGATGATGTCCACTTCCTCCTGGCCCAGCAGCGTAATAATCGACTCGGGTGATGTCAAGGTCATCACCTTTTCAAACGTATCCTTCAGGCAAAACCTCAACGCGGTGAGGATGGCCTCATTGTCGTCAATGACTAATATTGTACCGTACTTCTGCATATCAGCAGCGAAGATACAACCAAATCCTGAAAATCCGGCCATGACCGGGGCATGAAAAACTGTTTTTTTCATCTCCGGGGCCAAAAGTGTCTAAAATTTAGACACAATCGTGTATGAAATTTTGACAATCTGCTATTTTGGGCACAAAAACTCTTGACAACCCCGCGGGCCTCATTATACATTTGCAACATCAAAACCAAAACGAGTCAACAAACGTTTATTAATTACTATAAAATTCTAACATTATGAAGACGAAAAAATTATTGGCTGCATTGCTGCTCATGATGGCAGTATTCAGCGTGAGCATTCAGGCTCAGCAGATGCCTCCCATCCCCGTGGACGAGGCCGTGAGAATCGGTAAGCTGGACAACGGATTGACCTACTACATCCGCCACAACGACTACCCCGAGCACCGCGTGAACTTCTACATCGCCCAACGCGTGGGCGCCATGCAGGAGGACGACAACCAGCAGGGTCTGGCCCACTTCCTGGAGCACATGGCCTTCAACGGCAGTGAGCACTTCCCCGGTCTGGGCATCCTCGATTTCACCCGTTCGCTGGGTCTGAACTTCGGCGGTGACCTGAACGCCGGAACCAGTTTCACCCGCACCGTATATAATGTCAGCAACGTGCCCAGCACGCGCCAGAGCGCACTCGACTCCTGCCTGCTCATCCTCAAGGACTGGAGCCACGGCCTGCTGCTCGAGGACAAGGATATCGACGAGGAGCGCGGCGTCATCCACCAGGAATGGCGCCAGACCACCGACGCCAAGGAGCGCATGGACACCCGTCAGTTGAAGAACATCTTCCCCGGCTCGAAGTACGGCGAGCGCATGATCATCGGCAAGATGGAAATCGTGGACAACTTCCCCTACCAGGTGCTGCGCGACTACTACCACAAGTGGTACCGTCCCGACAACCAGGCCCTGGTCATCGTGGGTGACGTGGACGTGGATTACATCGAAGGCAAAATCAAGGAGATGTTCAAGGACATCCCCGCTCCTGCCGCCGATGCCGCCAAGGTCGAGGACTACCCTGTGCCCGACAACGAGCAGCCCATCTTTGTCGTCGACAAGGACAAGGAGCAGAGCACCGACATGATTCTTGCCATGTACAAGCATGACCACACGCCCCGCGAGGCCAAGGGTGGCATCGACTACCTGATCATGGATTATGCCGGCGACATCGCCAGCGAGATGATGACGCAGCGCTTTCAGGAGCTGGCCCAGGATCCCGACTGCCCCTTTGTGGACGCCGGCTGCATCAACAGCACCTTCCTGTGGACCAACACCAAGGACGCCTTCACCATGATTGCCATGCCCAAAGAAGGCCAGGCCGAAGCCACCATGCAACTGCTGGAAACCGAGTGCCGCCGCGCCGTGGAGCACGGTTTCACCGAGACTGAATATGCCCGCGCCCAGGAGAATTACATGAGTGGTCTGGAAAGCGAGTACAACGAGCGCAACAAGATCAGCAACCATCACTATGCTACACAATACTACAACAACTTCCTCGAGAACGAGCCCATCCCCTCGGTAGAGCAGAAGTACCAGATCATGAGCATGCTGCTTCCCAACCTCCCCGTTGAGGTCATCAACGGTTACTTCGAGGAAGTCGTTGACCCGTCGGGCCGCAATCTGGTGGTAACCTGCTACAGCACCGAGAAAGACGGCGCCGTCTATCCCTCCCAGGAATCGCTCAAGGCTGCCTTTGACAAGGCCCTGGCTGCACCCGTCGAGGCCTATGTCGACAATGTGAAGCAGGAGCCCCTGATGGCACAGCTGCCCAAGGCCGGCAAGATTGTCAAGGAGACCGAGAACACCACGTTTGGCTACAAGGAACTGGAACTGAGCAATGGCGTGCGCGTCATCCTCAAGAAGACCGACTTCAAGGAAGACGAAATCTTCATGCAGGCCGTTCAGCGCGGCGGTGAGTCGCTCTACAGCGAGAAGGATTGGGCCAACCTGAAGTTGTATGACGGCGTGATGAGCATGTGCGGTCTGGGCGAATTCTCTCGCAACGAACTCAACAAGGCCCTCGCCGGCAAGCAGGTGGATGTCAGCGCCAGCATCGAGACCTACAACGACCTCGTCTCGGGCGAATCCACCATCAAGGACCTGGAAACCATGTTCCAACTGACCTACCTCACCTTCACCGATGTCCGCAAGGACGAGAAAGCCTACGGCCAGCTGAAGAACATGATGGAAGCACAGCTCAAGAGCAAGGATCAGGTGCCTGAGGCGACCATGAGCGACTCGTTGACCTATGTGCTGAGCAACCGTGACTGGCGCGGCAAACCCTTCAACGTCGAGAACCTGCAGGAGGTGGACCTGGATCGCGTCATGCAGATTGCCAAGGAGCGCACCGCCAATGCCGCCGGCTACACCTTCTACTTCATCGGTTCGTTTGATGATGCAACCATCCGCCCGCTCATCGAGCAGTACATCGCCAGCCTGCCCGCCAAGAAGGGCGCCAAGAGCAATTGGGTGAATGTGGAGACGCATCCCCAGGGCGACAATGTCATCCGCTTCGAGCGCCAGATGGAAACGCCCAAGACCACGATTCAATCCATCTGGTACGACGACAAGACGCCTTATAGCCTCGAGCACGGCCTCCGCGCCCAGATACTGGGCAAGGTGCTGGACAAGGTCTACACCCAACTGATTCGCGAGGACGCCGGAGCAGCCTATAGCCTCATGACCATGGGCAATGCCACCCTCGAAGGCGACCGTCCCTTCGCCCTGCTGTTGGCCTACTGCCCCATCAAGCCCGAGTTCACCGAGCAGACCATCGAGATCCTTGACAACCAGTTGATTGCTGCCGGCAAGACCATCGATGCCACGACGCTCAACGAGGTCAAGAACGAGCTCATCAAGGACCACGAGTCCTCACTGAAGGAGAACGGCTACTGGATGAGACAACTGATCAACTACGTGGAGCGCGGCATTGACAACGTCACCGGCTATGAGCAGATTGTGAAGGCCCAGACGCCCGAAACCGTCGCCGCCTATGCCCGCCATCTGAAAGAGGCAGGCAGCAAGGTCGAGGTCATCATGACTCCCAAGCAGTAACCCGCCACACCGGCATTGCCGTGATGCACCATCCAGCGCATCACGGCAATGCCTGTTTCACACGACACAGGCAGGGGCTTCCCCTGGCCTGACAACCCTCTCTACCGAGCAATGACGAAATGACTATCTTCAAAAACATACTGTACATGGCCCGCAGGTTCAAATGGGCGACAGCGTTGAACCTCGTCGGGCTCATTGTGGCCTTTGCCGCGTTCTATGTGCTGATGACACAGGTCATCTACCAGGTCACCTACAACAAGGGGGTGGACGACTACGAGCGCATCTACCGCCTGGAGTCCGACTTTGTGTACAACGAGTGGCAGTGGAGCGATGCGATGTGCCGCCCCATAGCCGATGACCTGGCACGCCTGCCACAGGTCGAGGCCGTGTCGCTGATGTCCAACAAGACGGGCATCAGCGGCAACGTGACGTGCGTCAAGGATGATGTCACATTTGAGTTCCCGTTCATCATGGGCAACAACGATGCCGTGAGCGCCCTCACGCGCCGTGTGGTGGACGGCAACATCCAGTGGACCGACAGCGACCGCACGGGCATCATCATCCCGGCAAGCATCGCGAGGGAGTACTTCGGCACAACCAGTGCTGCTGGCAAGGAGATGATCTATGAGGGCGGCGTGCCCATCAAGGTGCGCGGCGTGTATGAGGATTTCCCTGAGAACTGCGTGGCGCCCAATGCTATCGTGACCAACCTGGGCGACATCGGACTGGGAGACTACAACTTCGCCTTCACTTGCCTGGTCAAGGTGCGCGAGGGCGTCCACAACGTGGACAGCCTCATCCAGCCCCTCAAGCAGTCCATCGTCTCCACCATGCTCCAGTCGCTGCCGCCCGAACTCATCGGCACCAAGGCCAAGCAACTCGAGAACACCAACTTCCAGTTCACGCCGCTGCGCGACACCTACTTTGCCCACTCCACCTACACGTTTGCCGACAGCGGCTACCGCAGCATGCTACTCATCCTGGAGGTGGCCAGCCTGCTCATCCTCATCGTGGCGGCCATCAACTTCCTGAACTTCACGCTCGCCGAGAGCCCCATGCGGGTGCGCAGCCTGAACACGCGCCTCGTGATGGGGGCATCGCGCCGCTCGCTGCGGCTGGGCATCGTGGCCGAGTGCGTCATCACCGCCCTGGTTGCCGCCGTGCTGGCGATGGGCCTGTGCCATCTGCTGGCAGGACTATCGGCCGACAGTGACCTGATTGCCGGCGACATCGCCCTGGGCAAGCACCTCATGCTGGTCGCCGCCATCATCGTGGCGGCCGTTGTCATCGGCATCGTGGCGGGCACCTACCCGGCCATCTTTGCCACCTCCTACCCCACCGCGATGGCCCTGAAAACGTCGCTGGGCCTCACGCCCCAGGGCCGCAGGCTGCGCCAGACGCTGGTTTGCCTGCAACTGGTGGTGTCGGTATTCATGATTACCTACATCGGCATCCTGTTGATGCAGAGCCACTACATCTTTGAGTCGGATTACGGCTACGACAAGGACCAGGTGCTGTACACCGCCCTCGAGCCCGGCGAGAACGCCTATTTCCCCGCACTGCGCGAGACGCTCATGCAGGTGCCCGGGGTGGAACGCGTGGGCTACTCGGCCGCGACAATGGGCGCCAACGACTCCTACAGCACGCTGTGCCTCGAGGACTCGGCCCACTTCATCAGGTTCATGCTGCTGCCGGTGGACTATGACTACCTGCGCACCATGGGCATCAAGATCGTCGAGGGACGCGACTTTGACAAGAGCGACCCCTCGGGCGACTGCTGCATCATCAACGAGGCCGCGCGCAAGAAGTGGGACTGGATGGAAATGAACAAGCCGCTGGGCATCCTCGACAGTTCGATGGTGGTGGGCGTGTGCGAGAACATCCGCTACGGCACCACACGCATCGGCAACAACCAGCCCGTGATGTTTGTCAACACCAGCAAGCAGGGCAACTGGCTGCTCAACGTGCGCATCGCGCCCGATGCCGACCGCAGCCACATCGAGCAGCAGATTGCCGCCGCCGTGCTGCACTGCAGCAACCACGAGGCCAGCGAGGTGCACTACCTCGACCAGATGTTCGACCTGACCTACCACAACGAGTTCCGCTACTTCAAGCAGGTGCTCATCATCACCCTCATCTGCCTGATTATCACCCTCATCGGGGTATTCTGCCTGACGCTGTTCGAGACTGAGTACCGCCGCAAGGAAATCAGCATCCGCAAGGTGTCGGGCGCCAATTCGGGCGAAATCATCGTGATGTTCTGCCGCCACTATGCGCGGCTGCTGCTCATCAGCTGGCTCATCGGAGCACCGCTGGCCTATTTCGTCGGCAAACTCACGCTGGCCTACTTTGCCGAGCGCACGACCATCCACTGGTGGATATTCCCGCTCAGCCTGCTGCTTGTGGGCCTGGTCACCCTGGGCACCGTGGTCATCCAGAGCTGGCGCACCGCCCACGAGAACCCCGCCACAAGCATCAAGGCCGAGTGACGGCATCCTCCACACATTAACCAGTAAAAGCAAACTGAAACAATGATACAAATAAGCAATCTGAAGAAAGTGTACCACCAAAGCGATGTTTATACCGTGGCGCTGGGCGGCATCAACATGGAAGTGGAAGACGGGGAGTTTGTCGCCATCATGGGACCGTCGGGCTGCGGCAAGACCACGCTGCTCAACATCCTGGGACTGCTCGACAACCCCAGCGAGGGCAACTACCTGCTCGACGGCGTCGAGGTGGGGCAACTCAAAGAGAGCCAGCGCACCGAGATGCGCAAGGGGAAAATCGGCTTTGTCTTCCAGGGCTTCAACCTCATCGACGAACTCAACGTCGAGCAGAACGTGGAACTGCCCCTCAAGTATATGGGCGTGCCTGCAGCCGAGCGCAAGGCCAAGGTGACCGAGGTGCTGCGGTACCTCAACATCTCGCACCGCGCCACCCACTACCCCAACCAGCTCTCAGGCGGCCAGCAGCAGCGTGTGGCCATCGCCCGTGCCGTGGTGAGCAACCCGCGGCTGATTCTCGCCGATGAGCCCACGGGCAACCTCGACACCCGCAACGGCAAAGAGGTGATGGAACTGCTCGCCAGCCTCAACGAGGAGGGCACCACCATCGTCATGGTGACGCACTCGCAGCGCGACGCCTCCTACGCCCACCGCGTAATCGACATGCTCGACGGCTTCCTCGTCGAGAGAACGGAACTGTAGTGAGGTGTTAGGTTTTAGGTTTTAGGTGTTAGGCTTTAGGTGTTAGGCTTTAGGTGTTAGGCTTTAGGTGTTAGGCTTTAGGTGTTAGGCTTTAGGTGTTAGGCTTTAGGCGTTAGGTGTTAGGTGTTAGGGGGGCGTTGTGTCATCATTCAAAGCCTGAGGCGAATTAGAACACAGCCGCCATGCTTTGGCAAACAATTCCTCTGTTTGCTACCAGAACAATGTAGAGACGCAAAATTTTGCGTTTCCAACCGTTAGGCTTTTCCCAAATACAGCACAAGAGACGCAAAATTTTGCGTCTCTACTAAGCAGACAAATTGATTATCAGTGCTTTTATTTCGCAGCAGGCCAGCGCCAACGACTGCATCGTTCCCACAGTCCCTGTGCGGGGCATTGCCCTTATTTCTTCTCGAGCAGGGTGACGTTCTCGACGTGATGGGTGTGTGGGAACATGTCCACGGGCTGGATCTCCACCACACGGTATTTCTCGTCGAGCAGAGCGACGTCGCGCGCCTGGGTCGCAGGGTTGCAGCTCACATACACCAGGCGCTGGGGCTCGGCATTGAGGATGACCTTCACCACATCCTCGTGCATGCCGGCGCGGGGCGGGTCGATGATCATGACCTCGGGACGGCCATGCTCGGCGATGAAGTCGTCGGTGAGCACATCTTTCATGTCACCGGCATAGAACAGCGTGTTCTCGATGCCGTTGACGCGGGAGTTCAGTTTAGCATCCTCGATGGCCTCGGGCACATACTCGATGCCGATGACCTGACGAGCCTGGCGGGCGACGAAGTTGGCGATGGTGCCCGTGCCGGTGTACAGGTCATAGACGAGTTCATCGCCCGTGAGGGCTGCCATGCGGCGCGCCACCTTGTAGAGTTCATAGGCCTGGCGCGAGTTGGTCTGGTAGAATGACTTGGGGCCCACGCGGAACCGCAGACCTTCCATCTCCTCCTCGATGTAGTCTCGGCCGCTGTAGGTGATGAACTCCTGGTCGGCGAGCGAGTCGTTGACCTTGAGGTTGACGACATAGAGCAGCGAGGTAATCTGCGGGAAACGCTCGTGCACGGCGCTCATCACATCCTCGATGGCTTGCCTATTGTCCTCGCCGAACACAATCACCTCCATCACCTCGCCCGTGCTGGCCGTGCGCGTCATCGTCATGCGGATGAAGCCCTGCTGCCCGCGGATGTCATAGAACGGGTAGCCCCGCTCCACGCAGTGGTTGCGGACGAACAGGCGCATCTCGTTGCTGATGTCGTCCTGCAGCCAGCACCGCTTGATGTCCAGCACCTTGTCAAAGGCCCCGGGGATGTGGAATCCCGCCGCATTGCGGTCGGGGAACTCGGCACCGCTCTCCAGCTGCTCACGCGTGAGCCAGCACTTGTTCGAGAACGTGAATTCCAGTTTGTTGCGGTAATGCGTCGTCGCTGCCGACCCCAGGATGGGGTTGATGGCCGGAATCGGCACCTTGGCGATGCGTTCCATCGCATCCACCACCTGCTGCTGCTTGCACTGCAGCTGGTACTCATAGGGCAGATGCTGCCACTTGCAGCCGCCGCACACGCCGAAGTGCTCACACATCGGCTCCACGCGCAGCGCACTCGGCTTCACCAGCCGCTCGATATGTCCCTCGGCAAAGCTGTGCTTCTTGCGGTCGATTTTCAGGTCGATCACATCGCCCGGCGCGCCATAGGGCACGAACACCACCAGGTCGTTCCAGCGACCCAGGCTCTTACCCTCGGCCGCCACGCCCGTTATCTCAAATCCCTCAATTACCGGAATATCTTTCTTCTTTCTCATCGTGCCTAATAATCATCAAAAAAAACACACTTATTATAATCTGTCGGCAATCACCATGATGCCGCAGGCGATGGCAATGGCGATGCTCACGAGGGTGCCGGCGAGGACATATTCGGATTTCTCGCTTTCCTTGGTCTCGCTGAAGCGCAGGATGGACTTGGCTGCGACAAGGAAACCATAGCTTCTTGCTAGATGGCCATGGAGGACACGATGAGCCACCGCTTGATGGCTATCCATATCTTAATCTTATAATGAGTACATATGCGTTAAGGGCTACGGCTTACTTCAAGCAAAAGTAAGCTTCAGAACTTACTTCTGGCAAAAGTAAGCGCAAGGGCTTACCTTTTAGCGCAGTACAAAGGTAGTCATTATTGGCCACCTGTGCAAGTTTTTCGGTTTTTTTCTACCGAGTGGCCGGGGTTTGAGGCTTGGGGTTATTCGTTAAGGGATTGGTTGATGTAGTCGCGGGTGAGGCCCAGGGAGACGGCGGTGTCGATGTCGCGCTGCATGTCGTCGCGCTGGAAACGCAGTTTGTTCAGCTTGGCGCGCAACAGGTACAGGTAAGGGTCGTCGGGGGCCATCTCGAGGGCGGTGCGGATGTCGGCCTCGGCATCGTTGAGGCGTTTCATGGCCAGATAGCAGTCAGCACGGTGCCCCAGCAGTTGGGCGCTGGGCTGCACCTTGATGACCTGGGTGAAGAGTTCGGCGGCGCGGCCGTGGTTGCCGTTGCGCTTGTGCAGCAGGCCCATGCCCTCGTGGTAGAGGCCTGAGTTGGGGTTGATGCGCTTGATCTCGTTGAACAGGTCCTCGGCACGGCGGGTGTCGCCCTGCTCCATCGCCAGCACGCCCAACGAGTAGCGTGACTCGGTGTCGTACATATCGAGTTCACACACGCGCTCATAGTCGTCGATGGCGCGCTGCACGCTGTCCATCTCGACATAGAGGGCGGCACGGTTCAACAGCAGCGTCACGGCGTGGGGCGTCATGTCGAGGGCGAGGGAGTAGTTTTTCACAGCATCGGCCAGTTTGCCCTGATAGCGTTGCAGCGTGGCGATGTTGCTCAGCACCATCGAGTTAGACGGATTGTCGGGGTCTGTCTTGAAGGCCTTGAGCAGCCACTGCTCGGCGATGGGCCAGTCATGGCTGTAGATATAGGTCTGGGCCGAGTCGATGCACTGAAAATAGGGCGTCTCGGTGTCCAGGTCGGCGATATAGGGGTTATCGGTCTTCTTCGGCTGGGGTTTAAGCCCCTGCTCCACCTTCATGTTCTCGTCGCCGATGGAGTTGATGACCTGTGCCCCACCCTGCAGCCACGCCACCAGCACAGCCACAACCACCAATAACCTCACCATCATATACTTCTCTACCATTCTATAGATCAAATGCTAATATCGTTAATTATTCATAGGCAATGATATAGCTGCCAGTCCAAACCCTGCGGGGCTAATGCGAATTTCACGAATTTATCAAATTTTAAATGCGAATATTCTTGAAATTGGCCACAAAAGAACTATCAAGATCATTTTCTATATCATTCCCGATTCAAAAACATAATTATCTACATAACAAATCATTGGAATTGCACACACGAGCCGTTTCCAGACTTATATTCCCGAAGTTTGCAATCAAACCAAGTTGAAATCCTGTGGCTTTAAGATAATTCTTTACTTGCACCTTGTGTATCTTGGCAATCTGAGAAACGGCTTTCAATTCCACAATGATTTTGTCATAACATACAAAACCG
>JAEEGI010009615.1_pt1 | contig 21150 bp, 19 predicted proteins | sample 8958751 | NCBI WGS metagenome assembly JAEEGI01 (sample SAMN16246545, study PRJNA631951) | gut metagenome | biome: gut microbiome; feature: rumen; material: KS-attached | host: Bos | place: Iran: Karaj | collected 2018-10 | reverse complement strand
GTTATCTTGTACCTGCGCAACCCTGGGAGTGATGGTAATGTCAACCTCTGGGAGATAAAGACTATTCTCACGACGCTGCGTCTTGTATGTAAGCCCTATCGGCAACGCCTTTTCCAACACATACTCCAGAATTTCTTCCATCGTTTTTCCCTTCCCCTCTGTTACATAATGCTGAAATATAATCGTTGTTGCACGTAACTTTTCATTAAATCGTCCAATACAGATATTGAAAATACTATCGATTACCGCCGGCATATTTGCCGCAATTGACATCTAAAACAGTTCTTAACGGCGGCACGATCGCATCTTCGTATTGAACTTTCCATTGCGGAGTCATTTGCATTTTTCCATATTCATCCAAACTATCTATAGTTTCACCGCTCTTAATGGGAAAGTCATTATCAAATTGATAACTGGCGATATTATAAACATAATTCACCACATGGTTGGGATCCAAGCCCTTGAAATGAACCTGAACATCAGCCCCGCCAAAAACATAAAAGCCCAAACTATCCACTATCATTTCATCTGTATCTGCCAGATTAAAAAACCTTACATTCACAAACAAATTGATGAAACGCTCTGATAAACCGGCATTTCTCTGCTCCTTAAACATATCAGGCGTAATCAGCTTTCCACTCTGGTGTACATAAATCCCCATGCACTCCGGATAGCAATCAATGGCGGCATCAATCTGTGCCAACATTATTTCTGCCTGTTCCCGATACGGCAGTGCTGCTCCTAACATTGTATTTAACAAAATGGTGCTTTTACATTCGCCAATAATATCATTTCCATTTGGCACATCCCAAAACTGGCTTCGCTTCATATCATCCACTTCAATTCCCGTCCCATCATCGGAGGATAGGAAGCTTGCAATTACAGGAACGCCATCCGGTTTGTCTTTAAGAATTACTTTGTGTTTTAAAAGTGGAAACATAAACATGTCTCCTGCACTTTCCTTGGATGTTTCTGCGTATGGTATTTCTCCCAAATCCCCTATATATTTCTCAAAGGTGCTGCGTAACTCTTCTGTTTTGGGTGACTTGGGTTTGTTTTTAAACAATAGCTGCACCATCATTATTCCTATTTTGCTTTCTTTTTCATCCTGCATTCCAATATTCCTCGTTTCATATAAAGCTTTATTACGTTTAACTGAGATATAATCGTTGTTGCACTTTACTTTTGTGTTTATGCTTTATTGACTACATACTCTGCGAGCGCGAGTGCGATGTCAAAATGCCCCGAATCATGCTGCGTGTGTTCGATCTGGCCCTTCTCTTTTCTGTCAGTCCATTCCGGCGCATCCAACAGGTCTCCGCTTGTAAAAAACATATATACATCCAGTCCGCGGAAATCACATACGGCTTGAACTGCTGCCCCCTCCATCTCCACGGAGATGCAACCGTCCGCCTTGTGTTTTTCGAAGTTACTGACAGTCTCTCTGTAAAACGCGTCCGTAGTCCAAGTCTTGCCCATAATATAAGGGATCCGCTTTTCTTCCATGAAAGCTTTCACGATGTCATGGTTTTTGATTCGGATATAGTCTGATGCAGGCGCATAGTGATAAGACGTCCCTTCATCTCTGTAAGCTTCCGTCGGGATCATGACCTTGCCTCTGGCGATCTCTTTGTTGAGGCAGCCCGCTCCGCCGAAATGAATGATCTTATCTGTATCAAGGACGGTCGATAATTCTTCAATCGGCCCCACGCAGGCAGGAGCCCCTACCCATGTTTTACAGAACCCGAATCTCTTCCCGTTATACTGCAAAACATAAACTGGATGCGCTCCGCCGGCCGTCGCATATTCTCCGACTTTTTCACAGTGATACTGCTCGGCCACAAACTTTTCGATTTCCTGAGAAAAAGTAAATATGACCGCATCCACCCGAACGGCGTTCTCATTCTTTTTTACGTTTATCTTCGCCGGGGATCTGTCGTCAAATGAATCGGTTATCATTGAAATCTCCCTTCTCTGTTTTATGTAGCATCATACTCTTAATTATTCATACATTCTGTTGAATCGGAAAATCCAAAGCTTTCATTCTCTTTACTTTGTATTCAACGACATCACATATACCTGGCAGGGATTCGCCTCATCCCAGTAAAGCGGGAATACCTCCAACTCCCTGAAGCCGCAGCTGATGTAGAACAGATTGGTCCTGTCATAATCCTCATAGACACCCATCTTCACGGTCTTGACCTGCATGAACTCATATCCTTCGGAGCGGGCAACCTGCTTTGCCTTTTCCACGAGCTGCCGGCCTATGCCGCTTCGGTGATACTCCTTTAACACTCCCATGACGGCGAGTTCAACCGTGGCATTTCCCGTTTCTTTTAAACAAAGGAATCCTACTGCCTTCCCCTCTTCCGTTGCTGCAAGGAATGTCCAGTCCACACAGCCCGAGATGTACTCCTCCCGGCTCTCTTCGATTTCAAACCAGTCTTTAAGCGCCTCAAGAACGCTTCTTGCAATTCTTTGTTTTTCTTTAGGATTTGTTATTTCTGCTATCATAATTCTTTCCGTTCCGAAATTATATTTCTTTGCGTATGTCCTCTTTATTTCCTTCTCAGAAGCAGAAGATATTCCTCTGTGTCGTCCTCCGGTTTTCTTTCGCCGGTTGCGAAAAAGCCGTGTCTTTTATAGAAACGAATTGCCTTCTCATTCTTCTCCAACACCCACAGATGGTCCGCCTTGTGTTCTTTGACCGCATATTCCAACAGCTGCGATCCGATGGATGCGTTCTGGAGGACCGGCTCCACAAAAAGGCGCGCGATATAAGTCCCCTCAATCTTGATAAATCCCTTGACCGCGCCGTCGTCATACACATACAGGCTGTCAAGCTGCTTTTCATACGATTTCATAAGGGACGGAACCTGCAGCTCAAGGAAATAATACTCGTCCGACTGAAATATCGGATAAAAGTACAGTCGGTAGTTAAAAATCTGTATCTCGGCGATGCGCGCCAGGTCTTTTTTCTCTGCTTTTCTAATCATATTCATTTCTCTTTCCGGCAAATGCCACGGCTCATTCCTCTCTTCCCCGCGCCGGTCGCGCCAATCAAGATCATCTACCACACAAACCGCAGGTGCCAATCAAGGTCCTCTACCACCCGAACCGGTTACACATGTCAAGGAGCACCAGCACCAGGAAGATGGCGATAATCAGAACAACGAGGCCGGTGGCCTTCTCGTGTTTTTTGAGCTTCGGATGCTTCTTTGCGAGGCAGTGAATCGGGTAACCGACGATGAAGAGCGTGAGCACCGTCAGCGGAGGCGTAAACACGCCGATCATAAAACTGTGGAGCGATTTTTCTATAACCAGCCAGCGTGTGACACCCCAGATCAGGCTGAAGCCGATAACAACTATAATGACTTCCAGAGGTTTTACCCGCAGCCCGCCCTCGGCGTCCGAAAGGCCGTAATAATCTAAGAACACAGACTTCTGGTAGCCTGCCATATCCTTTGCGATATCCATAAACCGGCTGCCGCGTGCCTCCTCGCGTTCCACTTCTTCGAAGTAGAATTCGCCGTCCAGGGTGTCGATGTCAGGCTGCGCCTTCAGGATGGTTCTGCTCATCTCGATGGCTCCGTTCAGTTCCGCAAGCTGCTCCTCGAGTTTCTTCACATTGGCCGTGAGCGCGTCCGTTAAGGGAAGCGAACCGTCCAGGATGTCTTCAATGTCCGAAACCGGCAGGCCGAGCTTTCGAAACAGCACGACCTTTTTGAGCGTCGCAACGTCCTGCTCGCTGTACTCACGGTAACCATTGTCCTCGCGCTTCGGATTGATCAGCCGCTCCTTCTCGTAGAAACGGATGGATGCTCTCGGGATTCCGAGTTTTTCTTCAACTTCTTTAATCGTCATTTTAGTGTGCCTCCTTTGATTGTTTACACGGGCTTTCCGTACCCTTCCAAGCCCACCGTAAACTATCAACAAGGTTTACAGTCAAGTGTTTTTTTCAAATATTTACAGGTTTTTTTGCGACATGTATGGCATTTGCCGCCATAAAGCAGGTTTACACTTCAGTCATCCAGGATCGCGTCCATGCCTTCCATCTCGTCGACCCAGTTCACGTCAGTCCTGCTGCCGCGCATCACGCTGCCGCAATTCGGACAGGTTTCCGTCGGTTTCGGGGCCTTATTACGGCACACGGAACAGATGTATTCGTCCTTTCGGAACAGGTGCGTGTGCCGCGTCCAGTATGCTTTCTTCTTCATGGTTTACCTACTTTCTATGTTGTCCTCTTATACATGTTATTGTACCATATAAGAGGGCTCTTGAACAGCATTTTCATGTTTTTACTACAGTAAGTCCGAGAAGAATCAGAGTCCGTAGTAAAGGATTTTGATTTCCGAGGCCTTTTCAGGCATCGCCGGGGATTTTTACTACGGAAGCCTGAGGATATGTGTAATTCCGTAGTAAAAGATTTCGGAATTCAAAGCTCTTTTCGCGCATGGTAGCGTTTTTTTACTACGGAACGTGTGAGTATTCCGGCTTTCCGTAGTATGAATCCGGAAACCGCCCTGTTTTCAGCCCTCAAAAGTCTCTCGCTTTACTACGGGATGCTTCAGCATTCGTGCTTTTCGTAGTAATCCCGCTAGATTCGCCTGTTTTCAACCTCAAGGAGCCGGCCGGATTACTACGGAAAGCCCGGAAATCTCACCCAAGCGTAGTAAAAACACAACGCACATAAAAAACGAGCCCCTGCCTCGCGGCAAGGGCTCCGAAATATGTCAAACCACAATTTAATGTCCAAACTACAACCAAGCAGAATCAGCCTACCAGGCCTACACCCATCTTCCGCCTACTCCCACTCGATCGTGCTTACAGGCTTCTCGCTGATGTCCCAGAGAACGCGGTTAACGCCCGGAACCGTTGCGATGATGCGGTCACGAATCGTGCAGAGTATCTTGAACGGAATCTCGGGAACGGATGCATAAACGGCATCAACGGTGTTGACGGCACGAATAACAACCGCCCAGCCCATGTAACGCTCGCCCTTGCCGTCCACATAGCGGATACCGGTGGAGGTGAAATCCGGGATTGCGCAGAAATACTGCCACGGCACGGGATCCAGCTTGCCGATTTCCTCACGGACAATCGCGTCTGCCTCACGGAGCGACTCAAGGCGGTCACGGGTGATTGCGCCTACGCAGCGAACGCCGAGACCCGGGCCCGGGAACGGCTGACGGTATACCATGTTATCCGGAAGGCCGAGTGCCTTACCGACAACACGAACCTCATCCTTGTAGAGAAGCTTTACGGGCTCAACAAGCTCGAAGTTCAGATCCTCGGGAAGACCGCCTACGTTGTGATGTGCTTTTACACCGTGGCTCTCGAGGATGTCGGGATAGATGGTGCCCTGCGCGAGAAATTCGATTCCGTCGAGCTTGCGCGCCTCTTCCGCGAAAACATCAATGAATTCCTTGCCGATAATCTTACGCTTCTTCTCGGGATCGGCAACGCCTGCAAGCTTGTCAAGGAAGCGGTCAACCGCATCCACATAGATAAGGTTCGCGTCCATCTGGCCGCGGAACACTTCGATAACCTGCTCGGGCTCTCCCTTTCTGAGAAGTCCGTGATTTACGTGCACGCACACGAGGTTCTTGCCGATTGCCTTTATGAGGAGCGCCGCAACTACCGAGCTGTCAACGCCGCCGGAGAGAGCAAGCAAAACCTTCTTGTCACCGACCTGCGCGCGGAGCGCGTCAACCTGCTCGTCGATAAATGCCTTCGCGAGCTCAGGCGTGGTGATTCTTTCCATCGTTTCCGGTCTCTTGTTAGGATCCATAGGGTACCTCCGATTTTTGTAAAAATGTGATGTAAATATCGTAACATAGAGCGGCGGAAAATGCCACACCTTTCTTGGCATTTTCCGCCGGATTTCTTCACAATAGCAGCCAGCATTTTCCGCAAGGTTTCTTCATAGTAGCATCCGGCATTCTCTGCTCGCTTTACTTCGCCGTAACCTCCAGTTTTCTCAGCGCAGGTTCGTAAGTATACGTCGCATCCGGGCAGTCGATTTCGATTACCGTGGCGAAGAAAAATGCCTTTGAAAAAAGTGACATTTTCGGCTCGGAAACGGAAATCGATTCCAGCAGCTGAATCGTTACCGAGGACGTCCAGGACTGCGCTTTTTCCCACGCCTTGCGCCATCTGTCGCCGTCCGCCTCCTCATTAAGAACACGCTCCATTTCAGCCGGGTTCACCCACAGCGGCAGCAGCCCGTCGACCTTCGTTATGACGACGTAATCCGTCACCGGAATCAGTCCGCTGTCTTCGATGTATTCCTTGACGTAGTCCCGCACCTTTCTCTGGAAGGTGCTCGTGAAATAATCCGAACGCCAGTCTCTTGCCCCGTCCGTTCCGCAGTCACGAATTTGGTACTCCCGGTCTGCGATTACAAGCCGGAAATCCCTGTTATCTTCATCCTCCGACTCCGGAACAACCTTATACTCGCTTCTGGCCAGATTGTGATAATCCTGAAGCTCTTTCTGCAAAACGCTGTCCACCGTTCCCTGATTGCCGTCCTTGAAGCGCTTGCTCAGAATCTTGCCCGCGCATACGTAGGCAATGATGCAGACCGCAATAATCAGCGGAATCACGATCGTGTATATCATGAGCTTCTTCGCGCCGTTCTCGGAATCCAGGTTTCTTTCCTTCGGCTGCCGCCCGCCGGGAAGCATGGGGGAAGCATATAACTTCTGCGATTTCAAGTGTGCCCCGCAACGGCTGCAACGCTTCGCATTATCGGGGTTTTCCTGTCCGCAAAATCCGCATTTCATGGCATTTTCCTCCCATACCTGTTATTCTCTCTGAGTCCGATCCCGGCTCTCGAACGTTCCGCCGGGCAGCGCTTACTTTCCCCGCCCGCGGCGCTCGATCCGCGCGTAGAGCCTCCCTTTCCGGCTCGTGCCGGTAATTTCGCAGAACATAAGGCGCCCGTAACCGCGCACCGTCACCTGCTCACCCGGCTTCAGCATTCTGCTGTTGTTTTCGCAGAGGCGTCCGTCAAGATAAATCAGCTGCCGCCGGAACAGTTCGTTCACTTCGTTCCTTGAAAGGTTGAATCCCTTCGCGACAATTCCGTCAATCCGCTCGGACGAGACCGCAAGGCTCAGTTCTTCGGGCTCGCCGGCGACGAGGTCCGGCAGGGACGCGATCTGCCGGCATGTGACGGACGTATGTTTGATCTTCGTCAGGTTTTCACAAACGTATTCTACCATTGTAGAACTACATATAATATAGGCTATGTTCTCTTTCAGGTAGATGTCGCCGACCATCTCGCGGACAATCCCGAGATTCATGACCGCACCGAGAATATCCCGGTGCGAAAGGTCGTCGGCGTACTTCTGCATGAGCGGTTTCACTTCGAGATAGGCAATCGGGAACGGCTCCTCATACCCGAGGGTCTCTGCGTCGCCGAACCGGAGCATAAGCCGCTCCGCGCTCTCCGTTCCGCCGTAAAGCGTGTAAGAAACCGGCGGCAGGCTCCGCGTCATGGAATAAAACGAAGCCAGCTCTCCGATGCCCAGAAAACCGGTAAATGTGTACCGGTTCTCCTTGTAGCAGCGGTCAGCCAGCTCCGCGAATCGTTTTTTCAGAAATTCATCTGACTCCATTATAACCCCCGCCGTCCCCCATAGAACAGAAAACCGTCAACAGTCACTCATCCGTTCTTCTTCGAATAGATGATAAGCGTGTCACCGTTCTTGATCACTGTCGAGCCGTTCGGAATCATCATCCGCCCGCGGCGCTCAATCGATACAATCAGCTCAAGCCGCGAGATGTCGAGATCGCGAATTGCCTTGCCGACCCACGGATGCTCGTCCTTCACGACAACCTCACGAAGCGCAATCGCCTTGCTGCCCATATACCGGTTGGCGGCAAATACGAGCGTATCTCCGTTATTCAGTTTAAGTGACCCATCCGGAACAATCTCTTCGTTGCCCCGAAGCACAACCGCAAGCAGCAGTTCCGGCGGGAATACGATGTCCTTTATGCATTTGCCGACCCACGGATGCTTCGGACCGACTTCCGAGGTAATAAAACGAAGCGAATGCACTTCGGATTCGTCGCCGATGCGCTTCACCTTCTGGTACTGTTCAACGAATCCGGCGCTTATGATACCGGTAGGAACCGCCACCATTCCGACGCCCAGAAACGAAATGATCATCGACATAATCTTACCGCCGGTCGTAATCGGAGCAATGTCGCCGTATCCGATGGTCAGGATTGTCGAAGCAGCCCACCAGATGCCGGAGAATGCGTTTTTGAAAACCTCCCCCTGCTCCCCATGCTCCAGACTGTACATGCAAAGCGAAGCCGCAACCATCAGAATCAGGATCATGATCAGCGAGGAGAACAGCTGCTTACGCTTCTCCTTCAAGACGTCCACGATGATGTTGAAGGCGTCGTATTTGGCGTTAACTTTGAAGAGACGGAATATGCGGATCACGCGGAACATCCGGAATGCAACAGCGCCCGCAGGGAACACAAGCGGCAGGTAGGTCGGAAGAATCGACAGCAGATCGATCAGTCCGAAGAAAGATACGACAAACGCCAGCTTCGCGCCCCAGTATGACTTGTTCGGATACAGGTATTCCGCCGTCCAGAGCCGCAACAGATATTCAATCGTGAAGATAATAACCGTGCCCCACTCAATCACATCAATCGCGGTCTGGTAATCTTTCGAAACATCGAACGTCGCGAACAGCGTTACGAACAGATTCAGGAAGATCATGACAACGATAAAGATATCGAATGCACGGCTTATGATATCGTCATTCGTTCCGATTTGTATGATATGAAAGATTCTTTTCTTCCGTTTTTCCATCGCTGCTCCTGTCAGACCTGAGCCTTATCGGGGCGGGTCTCTTTCACATTTGCCGAAGCCTCAGGCCTCGGTTTCTTTTGCTTCCTTTGCTGCCTCGCGCTGCTTTTTCGAGCCGCCGCAGGCAATCAGTAACAGAATCAGGTAATAGGCAATCATAATGCCGAGTGTAATCCACGTCATCAGCGCCGACTTCGGGGCAAGCCCGATCAGTACAAGAAGCGGTGCGCCGAGAAGAATTGCAAAGCTCGAACCGATAACGAGGTTGTTCGCCGCGGGTGTCTCCAGCTGCGGATCCACTTCACGCAGCAACAGTACGCCCGAGCTGATGGTTCCGGTCATCATGCCGTACATCGACATGAGTCCCTCGTAGTAGTATTCGGGATAGATGCGCTTGCTGACATACTTCAGATGGAACAGCGTCACGATTGCGCCGGCTGCTGCCATGAGCGCGAAGGGAAGCCATAGTCCCGAAAGGTCCTCGATGTTGATCGAAGCGATTCCGGCGATGATCATAATGTCGAACGCAAGGCCCGCGATACGGCTCAGCAGATAATTGTTCTGATACTGCTTCTCCATAACCTTAAGGCGCTTCAGGTGCTTAAGGATTACTCTTGCTAAGATAGCAAGTCCGGAGCCGATCATGAAGTTGAAGCCCCACAGAAGACCGTTAATCGTCTTACCTGCGCCTTCACTGATGGCGCTGATGCCGCTTGTCAGTCCCCAGGTCGCGAGAAATGTAACGAGATACACCGCTATCACAAGCGCGAACTGCATCGACAGGCGGTCAAGGGATTCCGCAACCGGAATCTCGTCCTTATCCTGGAAACGGTCTACGGTTACCGAGCCGTCCACGATTTCCTGGTCAAGCTTCTTGATCTTGCCCTTCTTAAGAAGACGGTTCATGTACCAGACACCGACAATACAAGCCGAAAGATAACCGGCCGCAGCAATCGCGAGACCGAAGGACCGCCCTCCGGCAAATCCCCAGTCGTTCTGGTAAACGCTACCGGTGTTGTTCGCCTGTCCGGGTCCCTGTCCGTAACCGAGCGGCAGCAGGATTCCGGCCGCCTTGAACAGCTTCGGCATCACGGTATAAGCAAGGGCTAAAGAGATGCCGAGACCGAATATACCCTGAATCATATAGGAGCTTACGATGGTCGCGCCCGAACGGAGTCCGACGCGGTTCACCGGCTGCTTCTCCGCTTTCTCGGGAATGCGAAGTGACATTGCGATAAATCCGATGGCAATTCCGTGATAGGTGAGCCCCTCAAGGAATGTCCCATCCAAAAATGTGATTCCGAACGCCTTGTCGAAAAGCACCTTGATACATAAGAGCAGAAGTCCGCCGAGCACTGCGGTGGGCATCATGCTCTTACGGATGAAGCGGAATCTCCTTCTTAACAGGTTTGCGACAAGAATGGTCGCCGCGATGATTCCCATCTGGGCAATCGGATTCCACAGGGCGGAATTGGCGGCTGAATAGTCTACGGTTGGCACTGGTTTGGTTCCTTTCTGGCTGTATATTATTATTCGCTTTGCATTAGCTCAAGCAGAATAATGGTATTCCAATTAATTCATTTCAAGTAGAACACTGTTATTCATTCTTCATCAAATCATACAGATAGCGGTACTTCAGCGCATTGAATCCGGTATCTCCCTTGATATCGAACTGCTCGTTCTTCTCACCGAGTATCACGTTCATGCTGTTGCGGGAATATACCGCAAGCCCCTTGAGATCTTCGGGCGGGATGGTATTCGTAATCCATACCTCATCGGTGCTTCTGCTTCCGTCCTCATTGAGAATGGGAACAACAAGTCTCCGCTTATTCTTCTTCCCTTCATCTAACAGCGTATACTTAACGCCGTCACGTGTTGCGGTAATCTCAATCCAGTACTGCTTTCCGGCTTTGTGGTCGGCACCGATGCTTCTTACCGAAACCGTATCCGTAAAGGCGGGCAAAGTGCCGTCAGTATAGGCATTTTCCATGGCTGCCTTCTGTTCGGCATCCCAATCACGAAGATTCCGCTTCACGCCGTCGGAACAGTTCAGATAACCGAAGCGGTCGTACGATGCGGTGAATCCGCAACTGCAGCGTACTTCGTCATCCGTGCTCTTAAGCGTGTTGAATGCGTGGCAGACCGGGCAATAAAACAGCGTGCTCTCGATTCCGAGCGTCAGCTTCTTTCCCTCGTACGGAATCATCTTCTCGTCCTGCACCGCATAGGCATCCTCGAAAAGATCCTGACGGATTGCCTCGTTCATCTGCTCGTCGGTCATTGCCTTCAGTTCTTCGGGCTTATAGATATGTACGAGATGTCCGATGACCTGCCCCTTCCGACGCTTTACGCTGAAGCGCGGCTGACTTAAGAAACCGCCCTCAAAGCGGTAGGTGATAAGTGACGCTCCGGCCGCCCTCGCAAGCTTGCCGGTTGACGGCGGAAGCTCCCCCGTTACACCGTTGAAGGAACGGTTTCCTTCGGCGAAGAGACACACATTTGCCCCCTTCTTAAGTGTCTTTATGATTGTCATGGCCGACTTGGCACCGGCCTTACCCTTCGTGTGAATAATCGGGCGGAATATGTGCATCAGGAGCTTTGTCAGGATGCCTTTTCGCATTACATGCTCGCTCGCCACGAAATACAGCTGTTTCTTCGTCGCAATCCCGACAAGCGCCGGATCAAGCTCCATGTTGTGATTGGCAAGTAAAAGGTACGGCCCCTCCACGTCCGCAAGGCTGTCATACGTATACCCGAACTTTCGCACAAAGAAGCCCTTCAGCGCCCAATGCAAAAAAGCGAACCACCGACGATGTCTCCGCATCGCCCTTCGTTCGCGCCGCTCTTCTTTTCGTTTTTTTGCATCCTTTTCCATACACATTTATAATACCGAAATTACGGGGAAAAGTAAAGACAATCCGACCTCTTTTTCGGCCGGATTTTTGACCTATTCCCCAATAATCCGCTTTATGGGTCGAATCGATGGATGACGAAATAGACTCAATCGCTTTGAATGATGTATTTGAGTCGATTATCGAATCCATAGTTCTTCCGATTGGTAGATTGAATTAAAGTCCCCCACTTCCTTATGCCATTCCGCTTCCGAACTGTTACCTTCTCTCCTTCGTCAGTTCGTCGGTCTTCGGATTGTAGTGATAGATCACGTCCTCCGTGTAGAAATTGAATTCCTTTACGAAATAGAGCTCGTCCCGGATGGACGAAAACTGCTCTTTCGTAAGCTTCAGCTCTTTGGTCGGTTTAAGCAGAATGTCGCAGGACAGATCGATTTCTTCCAGGTAACGGGCTTTGTCCGCATTCCGCTCCGAAAACCTCGCTATCTCCTCTTCGTTAATCCACATCGGCAGCAAACTGGGATCCGCGCGGCGCAGATAGTTTTCTCCCCAATCACGGAAGGTGCAGCCGTTGATCCGCACCGCAAAGTTTTCCTCCGAAAGCATCCCGGAACCTTCAACGGTTCTTCGGATCCGCTCCTTCGCCGCATTGAAGAACTGCCTTTGGTAATAATCTGTGTACTGGCTCTCCCCGCTACCTGCGGATATGTAATTCTTTCCGCCCACCATAAAGTAATACACCGGGTCGATCACCCTGCCTACCCCCGCGTATTTCTCTTCCGTGATTGTGTAATCGCCTTCGCCCAGTCCGTAATACTTCTGCATGTTCTCACGGAAACTCTTCCGGAATTCCTCCTTGTCGTCTTCCACCCCGTCCCATTTTCGCCACGGAAGGAAGTGCACGAAAAGGAGCAGGAGCACATATCCGACTGCCGCGCAAAGAGCGCAGCTTCCGACAATCGCAAGAACCAGTTTAATCAAAAAGCCGCCTTTTTGCTTCTCCTCCATATTCATTCCTCCCCCCGACACGGCATTTTATGTCGTATCTTATCCAACTATTATAGCATATGAGGTTTTGGGGCGCAAGAAAATTGACTTTTGCCATCGGAGAACCTATAATCGAAGTATCATTTTACGTCGATACGGAGGCGCTATGAAAATCACATTAGAGCATCTGACCAAACGGTTCCCGAACCGGAACAAAAAGATCAAGGAAGACGTTATCGCAGCGAGCGATCTGACATTTGAAATCCCCGACGGCAAGCTGATCGGACTGCTCGGTCCGTCCGGCTGCGGCAAATCCACAACGCTTAACCTCATCAGCGGTCTCGAGACGCCGACCGAGGGACGCATCTATTTCGGGGAGAACGACGTCACCGACGTACCGCCGGAGAACCGCGGCGTCGGCCTCGTATTCCAGAACTATGCCCTTTATCCGCACCTTACCGTGGAGGACAACATCGCGTTCCCTCTCGGAAACCTTCGCGGCAAGGATAAGCTCACAAAGGAGCAGATGCATGAGCGTGCCCTCGAGGCCGCTAAGCTCGTACAGATTGATACGCTGATGGAGCGGAAGCCGAACGAACTGTCCGGCGGCCAGCAGCAGCGTGTCGCGATTGCGCGTGCCCTCGTAAAGATGCCCAGCGTTCTGCTTCTCGACGAGCCGCTCTCGAACCTCGACGCAAGACTCCGCCTGCAGACACGTGAGGAGCTCTCCCGCATCCAGCATGAGACCGGCATCACAACGATTTTCGTAACCCACGACCAGGAAGAAGCCATGAGCATCAGCGACATGATCGTCGTCATGAAGGAAGGCGTCATCCACCAGATCGGCAAGCCGCAGGAAGTGTATGACCACCCCGACAACCTTTTCGTCGCGAAGTTCCTCGGCACCCCTCCGATCAACGTTTTCGAAGGTGAGATCAAAGACGGCAAAGTCTACATCGGCGAGGAAGCGGTTCTCGACGCCCCCGCGGCAGATGTAACGAATAAGTCCGCGAACTCCGCCTCAGATGACACGACTGCTTCCCGCAAGGTCTATGTCGGCATCCGCCCCGAAGGGTTCATTCCCGCAGCCGACGGTGCCCTCACGGTGAAGCTCAATAAGATTGAGGTTATGGGCCGTGACACAAGCATTGTCGCGGAGCATCCCGCATATCTCGGCACGACCATCCGCGCCATCGTTCCTTCCGAAGATGTGGAAGGCATCTCCGGCGAAACCGTCCGTTTCAACCTGAAGCCGAAGAAGGTACATCTCTTCGATTTCGAAACCGAGGAGGCCATATGAAACAGAAGCAATATAAGGGCTGGCTCTACCTGTTGCCGGCAATCTTGTTTCTCGGCGTGTTCATGGTCTATCCGCTGATTGACGTTGTCGTGTATTCCTTTGAAGAGGGCTACAGCTTCGTAACACAGACTTCCGCCGGAACGGGACTTTATAACTACCGCTACGTCCTGCATGACACCTACTTTGTGCAGGCGCTTCGGAATACGTTCATTCTCGTAATCATTACCGTTCCGCTTTCCACCGGGCTCGCGCTTCTCATAAGCCTTGCGTTAAGCTCGATTAAACCGCTCCGGAACGCTTTTCAGACCATTTATTTCCTACCCTACGTAACGAACACGCTGGCAGTCGGTCTCGTATTCATGGTGCTTTTCAAGAAGACCGAGTACACTGACGGCATGGTCAACCTGCTGATCAAGGCCTTCGGCGGCAACAGCGTCGACTTCATCGACGGACCGTACTGGGCAAAGATGTTCGTTATGTGCCTGTACACCGTCTGGATCGTGCTTCCGTTCAAGATCCTGATCCTGACGAGCGCCCTCGCGTCCGTCAAAGAGGACTACTACAAGGCAGCCCGCGTGGACGGTACAAGACCGTTCCGCATCTTCTATAAGATCACGCTTCCGATGATTTCTCCGATGATCTTCTATCTCGTGATCACCGGTTTCATCGGCGCGTTCAAAGCCTACAGCGACGAAGTTGCGCTGTTCGGCACGGACCTGAACTCGGCCGGCATGAACACCATGGTCGGCTACGTTTACGACATGCTCTACGGCAACAGCGGCGGATATCCGTCCTTCGCTTCGGCGGCGGCTCTTATCCTGTTCGCGGTCGTATTTACCATCACATGCATCAACCTGATGGTGAGCAAGAATAAGATTCATTATTAAGGGAGGCGCAACATGACAAAGCAAATCACCAAAACCTCCCCCACCCAGCAGGACTACCGCCTCATCGAGGCGGCGGCCAGAAGACGCCGTACCATAAGGAATGTGTTCCTTTACACATTTCTCGTGATCTGCGCGCTCGCCGTCCTGTTCCCGTTCTACTGGATGATCCTGACCAGCTTCAAGACGCAGGGCGCCTACAACGCCGAGGAAATCCCGAAGTTCTATACGTTGGCGCCGACGCTTAAGAATTACAATGTGGCATTTACCGCAGTGCCCCTTGCGAGGTACTTTCTGAACACGCTTGTCTTCACGGTTGTCACCACCGCCGCGATGATGGTTGTCATCGTGCTTGCGGCCTTCGGCTTCGCACGGATGAATTTCCCCGGAAAGACGCTTGTCTTCTCGCTGTTTTTAAGCCTCATGATGATTCCGAACGAGCTCGTCATCATCACGAACTACGTCACGATCACGTCGTGGAACATGCGGAATACCTTCGCCGGACTGATCCTTCCGTCCGTCACGTCGGTCTTCTACATCTATCTATTAAAGGAAAACTTCGAGCAGATTCCGGAGGAGCTTTATAAAGCCGCCAAGGTCGACGGCACGTCGGATTTCAAGTACCTGCTCCGCGTCATGGTTCCGATTTCGAAGCCGACGCTTGTGACGATCACGATTCTTAAAGTTATCGAGTGCTGGAACTCCTACGTGTGGCCGCGCCTCATCACGGACGACAAGAATTACTTCCTCGTTTCGAACGGCATTCAGGAGATCCGCCAGAACGGCTTCGGGCGTGACAACATCCCCGCGATGATGGCCGCCGTCGTCGTCATCTCGATTCCGCTCGTCATTCTGTTCCTCGTGTTCCGTAACAAGATTATGGAAGGCGTTTCGAGAGGAGGTACCAAAGGATGAAACGGTTTATTACTCTCCTTCTGCTCCTCGCCCTCACGACGGCTCTTCTTACGGGCTGCCACGGCGGCAAGAAACGGGTTGCCTTCCGGGTGCCCATGGAATTTGACGAAAGTAAACAGTACGAGATCTCTTTCTGGGCGAAAAATGACACGAATATCACCCAGGTAAACATCTATAAGCAGGCCATCGCGGATTTTGAGGCGCTCTACCCGAACATCCACGTGAACCTGAAGACGTACACCGATTACGCGACGATTTATCAGGACGTCATCACGAACATTGCAACCGATACGACGCCCAACGTGTGCATCACCTATCCCGACCACATCGCGACCTATCAGAAGGGAAGCAACGTTGTCGTGCAGATTGACGCGCTGATGGCGGATCCGAACTACGGGCTCGGCGGCAGCAAACTGAAATTCGACGGCCCGACCGAGGAGGAAATCGTTCCGAAGTTTCTGCAGGAATGCTTCATCGGCGACGGCCACTACGCGCTTCCCTACATGCGTTCCACTGAAGCGCTTTACATCAATAAGGACCTTGTAACGAAGCTCGGCTACGACATCCCCGATATCCCGACCTGGGACTACATCTGGGAGGTTTCGGAAGCTGCGTTGAAGCAGGATGCCGACGGCGTGTTCCTCGTGAACGGCCAGACGACGCTGATCCCGTTCATCTACAAGTCCACCGACAACATGATGATTTCCATGCTGAAGCAGAAGGATGCGCCGTACTCGGATTCCGAAGGACATGTGCTTCTGTTCAATGACACCACGAAGGAAATCCTCTACTCGATCGTGCCCCACGCGAAGTCGCGTTCGTTCTCGACCTTTAAGATTTCGAGCTACCCCGGCAACTACCTGAACGCCGGACAGTGCATCTTCGCGATCGATTCGACGGCCGGCGCGACCTGGATGGGCAGCAACGCCCCGAACTCGGACATCCATTCCGAGAACATCGTGCAGTTTGAAACCGTCGTGCGCCCGATTCCGCAGTACGACCCGTCGAATCCCTACATGATCTCCCAGGGTCCTTCGCTCTGCATCTTCACCAAAGAGGACGAAGGCGAGGTGCTCGCGTCGTGGCTCTTCATGCAGTATATGCTGACGAACGACGTGCAGATTGCCTACTCCCAGACCGAGGGCTACATCCCGGTAACCTCGAAGGCGCAGAACTCCGATACCTATCAGGAATACCTTGCCGCTGAGGGCGCTGACAACGGCCTGCATTACGACGTAAAGATCAAGGCTGCTAAGCTGTTCCTCAGTAACATCGACCGCACCTTTGTGACTCCCGTCTTCGCCGGCTCCGCTTCCGTCCGTGAGGCCGCGGGCGAACTTGTGGAGAACGTGACACGTTCCGTCCGCCGTAAGAAAACCGTCGACGACGAATTCATCGCACAGATGTACGAGGACACTGCGGCTTTGAAGCATCTGGACCAGATTACGGTAACGGATACCAAATCCTTCGGTCCGCTTCCGAAGACATCGGCGGTTCTTCTCGTTTCGCTCGTATTTGTCTGGACCGTTTTGATCGGAATCTTCATCTTCCGAAGATGGAAAGCGACACAGGAAGGATAAATAAGTCTATTGCATTTTTCGTTATTTTTTGTATAATATGGTACTTGTAAGTTCGGGAAGCGATTCCCGTAACGGCGCAACAGGCCCGAAGCCCGCGCGCCACAATGATATAAGGAGAAAAAGAATGAAGAAACTCGTATCTATTCTGTTGACATTCGTTCTTGCCCTCAGCGTATTCACCGCCTGCGGCAAGAAGGAAAAGAATGACCCGACGCCTGCTCCTACGACGCCGGCAACCGAAGCGGTTACTGCTACCCCTACGGAAGCACCTACCACCGCTCCGGATGCTCCCGACGTAAAGAGCGAGGGCGTTATGACACACGCACAGTATGTTGCCGCTGCCGATGAGGACGAAGTTCTTATCGAGTGCTACGTTCAGGATCATCAGTCCTGGTGGGACAACAAGATCTCTGTTTACGCTGCCGACACCGAAGGCGGATACTTCCTTTACAACATGACCTGCTCCGAAGAGGATGCTGCAAAGCTTGTTCCCGGAACGAAGATTCGCGTTAAGGGTTACCGTGCTACCTGGGCAGGCGAGATTGAGGTTGCAGAGGGCGCTACCTTTGAAATTCTTGACGGAAACTACATTGCTCCCGTTAAGGACGTAACGAACATGCTCGGAAGCGAAGACATTATCTACTGCCAGAACCTTCCCGTTGCTTTCAACGGTCTTACCGTTGTCAGCGCTCCCACTTACAAATGGGACAACTCCGGAGCTCCCGGAGATGACCTCTACTTCAAGGTTGCTCTTGATAATCAGGTCTTCACATTTACCGTTGAGTCTTACCTTCGCGGTAAGGACACCGAGGTTTACAAGGCAGTTGAGGCTTTGAAGGCCGGCGATATCGTTAACCTTGAAGGTTTCCTGTACTGGTACAACGGTGCGAATCCGCACATCACGAAGGCTACCGTAATCGGTAATGTTGACGCCAAATCCGACGGCGTTATGACATTTGCCGATTATATGGGTGCTGAGGTTGACGACGAAGTAACGATTGAGTGCTTCGTTCAGGATACCCAGTCCTGGTGGGATGGCAAGATTACCGTTTACGCTGCTGATTTGAGCGGCGCTTACTTCATCTACAACATGACCTGCTCCGAGGAGGATGCAGCAAGACTTGTTCCCGGTACGAAGATTCGCGTAAAGGGTTATAAGGCTATGTGGGCCGGCGAAATCGAAGTTGCCGAGGGTGCTACGTTCGAGTTCCTCGAGGGCAGCTACATCGCTCCCGCTGTTGATCTGACTCCTTACTTTACGGGTGACACGATTATCAGCCAGGTTCCCGAGGTTGCAGCTCTGATGAACCATCTTGTAACGGTTAAGGGGCTTAAGGTTACCGGCGATCCGATGTACAAGTACGACGGTTCCGGTACCCGCGGAGATGATATCTACTTCCGTGTTTCCCTGAACGGCGTTTCCTTCTCTCTCGTTGTTGAGTCCTATCTCCGCGGCGCTGACACCGATGTGTACAAGGCTGTTGAGAACCTCAAGCAGGGCGACATCATCGATGTAGAAGCTTACCTCTACTGGTACAACGGCGCTCAGCCGCACGTAATTAACGTAACGGTTCAGCAGTAAGGGTTGAAAGCTTGAATTTGGTTGAAAACTTGAAGTTTGTTGAAAGCTTGAAGTTTGTTGAAAGCTTGAAGTTTGTTGAAAGCTTGAAGTTAGTTGAAAGCAATTGAAATTGTTTGAAATCGTTCTGAAAAGCGTTTAATTTGAAAGCCGCAAGGGCTTCCCGTAACGGGAAGCCCTTGTTTTGTTTACGGATGGGAAAGGGGTGTTTGCGAAGGCGGATAAAGTAATCGTTGTTGGGGAAATACCGCGACGAAAGGCTTGAATTTCAAAAAGGTACCGCCCAGTCGCTCATTTTTGCAATTTAGTCCGTACCTTCTTCTGAGCGTCTGGTTCGCCGGAAGCTTGATTAGGGGAAAATTACCGACCTATCGTTCATTCTTCCAATCTAGTCCGTACTTTTTTTCGAGTGTCGGCTCCGCCGAAGATTAAGCCCATATAATGGTGTAAAATTGGATGCTCATAAAAAATGAGCCAAAAGTATAACCTTCAGGTATAATGAAAGTACCACCCAACATAATACCGAGGAGGAACACTATGGCTCAACTCAATATTACACTGAATCAGGAAGAAATTCTACAATTACTTTCAAATGACCGCAACGCTTCGTTTGCAAAACTTCTGCAGGATAGCCTTAACAGCGTGTTGCAAGCAGAATCGGCAGCTCAACTTCATGCAGAGCCGTATGAGCGCACCGAGGAGCGTACCGGCTGCAGAAACGGTTTCCGGGATCGTGAACTAACGACCAGACTCGGTACAATAACGCTCCATGTTCCCAAACACAGGGATGGTGAACCTTTCCGGACAATGATTTTTGACAACTACACACGCAGCGAAGCGGCACTGGTTGCAACCATGGCGGAGATGGTCGTAAACGGCATCTCCACGCGCAAAGTATCAAGGGTTATGGAAACCCTTTGTGGCAAGAACTTTTCGAAATCCAGCGTTTCTCAGGTCTGCAAGGAACTGGATGAAAAGGTTCAGACTTTTCGCACAAGACCGTTAACAGTAGAGTACCCGTTTATAACACTGGATGCCACATATTTCAAAGTTCGCCAGGACACCCGGGTTGTGTCTTCAGCCTTTCTTGTTGCTTATGCGACAAACACCAATGGGTATCGTGAAATCATCGGTTTCGGGGTCTATCCAAGAGAGTCCAAAGACACTTGGAACGAGTTCCTGCTCGGCCTTCGTAAGCGAGGTCTTGCCGGAGTGAAGATGATTACTTCGGATGCCCATGAGGGAATTCGATATGCCATTCGAAAGCAGTTTCCGGAAGTTCCGTGGCAACGCTGCCAATTCCATTACGCGAAGAATGTCATTGATAAGGCTCCCAAGAAGTATCAGGCAGGCATTCGAACCGAAATTCAGGAAATGTTTCTGTGTCGAAGCCTCTCAGAAGCCATTCAACGTAAGGATGCCATTCTTGCAGACTATAGTGATGTAGCAGCATCTGCAATGAACTGCCTGGAAGAAGGGTTTGAGAGCGCCATGACTGTTATGGCACTTCCGTACTTTCTTCAAAAGTATTATCGTACATCAAATCAGATCGAACGCTTAAACCGGGAACTGAAGCGTCGCTCCGACGTAATCAACGTGTTCCCAAACGATGATTCGATACTGCGCTTGATGGGAGCTGTTCTGATGGAACGAAATGAAGAGTTATCTCACACAAGACGGATGTATACTGAGGAAACCTTACATAGCAGCATGACCGATGATGTCGAAAAACAGTTGCAAGGAATTGCGGAAGCACAGTCGCGAAACATCGCCGCATAGACACACCATCCTACCTGAAGGCTACACAAATGAATTTACACCACATTTAGGACTTGACTATCCCGACGGTCGTTTGTGCTCATTTTTTGATAAGAATGAACTGTTCTTCATACCTTATTTCTTTCACCGGATATTTCGTAGGAAGCGATTTCTTTGTTTTACCAACGAAAAGAAAGCAATTGATAAATCCGTATGCCCCCTTTCCCTAGCCGGTTCCCACCAAATGCTTCCATCCGACAAATCCATATGAAAAAGACGAATCCCGCTTCATACGAAATCTGGAAAATTCCGTATTCAGTTGGATTCGTCTGAATTCTTTTCCTATGAAATTATCGATTCAATGCGTTTCGTAGGCATCATTTCCCACGAAATTCGAGCATCTCGGATACCCGTAGAACATCCCGCCTCTGACTCCAAAAGCCCTCTCTTAATCCTTTGTGA
>JAEEGI010009614.1_pt1 | contig 21150 bp, 16 predicted proteins | sample 8958751 | NCBI WGS metagenome assembly JAEEGI01 (sample SAMN16246545, study PRJNA631951) | gut metagenome | biome: gut microbiome; feature: rumen; material: KS-attached | host: Bos | place: Iran: Karaj | collected 2018-10 | reverse complement strand
TAATATGTTTTTTTATTATTTATTATCCTTCCCCCCTCCCCTTAGAGGGGGAGGGATGGGGAGAGGGTCTGTTTTACTTAAGAATCTTCTTGCCGTTCACGATATTGATGCCCTTCTGCATCTTGTTGATGCGCTGACCTGCAAGGTTGTAGATGGCACCTTCTGTTGTCTGTTGTCCGTTGACGATTGTCTCAATTGCTGTTGCATCATCTTCGAGACCAAAGGCGAAGCCCTTCACACCGCTTGAGGGAAGTGCGAGGTATGCCTTGTGAGCGCCGTTGGTAAAGGCTGCGCCACCTTCTGCCATCCAGTAGAAACCTACATTGGCACCGCCCTTTGTGGAAAGAGCATAGAAGACATCACCACCTGTTGTGGTAGCTTCCTCGTCGGAACCATTCAGCTTGTTGGCTGCATCTTTTGTGAATGAGCCAGCAACCACATTGAAATCATGTTCACCTGCGCTTCCCTGAAGCACAACGGCTTCACCGGCAGGAATAACTGCGCCTTCACCATAAGTGGTGCTCACTGCAATACTGGTGCCGTCGTAAGAATAGGTATAAGCTGTTACACCAGCAGGAACTTCGAGGTTGCGGTCGCCATAGTACAATGTGCCATAACCAACAGATGTAATCTCAACAGCAACTACAGGAGACTCTGTCTTAAGATCGATGTTGTCAACTTGGACATTGCCGCTTGAAGTATAAAGACGAACTTTTACATTACCATAGGTGTTGAGCATAACTGTCCAATCTTCCCAATCAGAACTGTTTAATGGTTTGGTTTCCACATCTTCCCACGCTTCGCCATCACGTTGCACTTGGACAGTAATAGTTTTGCCATTACCCTTCTCCTTTTTCACATTGCAAGAGATTGAGTGAGGGAAAGATATCAGGCTGACAGTCTCGATAGAAGCACCTCCATTCATCATGCCATAATGATTACTGCCTTCTGCTTTTTTACTAACACTACTAAAAGTCCAATCAGGATATGCTGCATTGAGGTCACTCTTAAGCGTTTCGAAATCTATGGCAACATCTCCATCGCGGGGAGCAAAGTTGACAGTCACAGTGCAGTCCGCAGTAACTTCGCTTACAAAGAGTTTATAACCGTTTTGTACTACAGTAGCAGCACCTTCCGGACTTACAGTATAAGCCTGTGCAGCAAAACCAAAGCCTGTCTCTGGTGTGGCAATGATTACATTACCGTTAGCAACTGCTGTGCCCCAATCACTATGATTAGTCGCTGCCGTTACTGTGTAATCATCACTTGCAGGTGCAGGAGTGTAAGTCACAGAAAGGTAATTAAGAGAAAGAGGTCTGTTCTTACTTGTGCAAGTAAAAACGACAGAGGAACTATTTAAATTTCCCCAACTTTGTTGTGTATTATTTATTTCTTTTTCACTTCCGGCACAAGAAAGTTTACAATAACTCGATGACCCAATTGTAACAGAATTAATCGTTGCCGCATTATTTGCAGTCAAAGTTAGGGTAGCATTTTGGGCAACACTAATCTGACCGTTTGAAGCAGTACCATCAGCCTCAAAGGAGATGTTTAGATCATCTGCGACATATCCACTTTCCTCAAAGAATTCATCCATCAAGACCGTAATAGTCTCAGTCTGTGCCTGAGCAGTACCGGCAAAAGCGGTTGTTACCACGGCCACGAGCATAGCGACGCGCAGCCATACATTCTTAAGTACCTTTTGTTTCATAATTACATTCCTTTAATTATAAATAATGTTATATACTATCTGCTTGTTACACTTAATCAGGTGCAAAGGTAAGGATATTATTGTATCATGTATGAATTCGAGGCGATACTTTTATGTTTTTCCCTTATTTTCTTGATTTATATCAACTCTACCCCTTCTTAACTGTCATAAAAGGAGCAAAAAAAAGGCAAGCGAACCACGTCGCTTGCCTCTGTTGCATATTGTTATCCTGTCTCCCAACCTGAGAGGGCTGGGGTGAGGCAGTTTACCACTCCTCGTCCCAAACATTCTTGCTGCCTTCGGAAGAACTGCCGTTGTCGCCAGCATATTCCTTCGAGAGCTGTCCATCGCCAATCTCATCGTGGGTGGACATGGCCATTATTCCTACAGGCATCAGGCGTACTACAAGTGTCTCAGGTGAAATATATGTCTTTTTCATAATATGTTTTTTTATTATTTATTATCCTTCCCCCCTCCCCTTAGAGGGGGAGGGATGGGGAGAGGGTCTGTTTTACTTAAGAATCTTCTTTCCGTTCACGATGTTGATGCCCTTTTGCATCTTGTTGATGCGCTGACCTGCAAGGTTGTAGATAGCACCTTCTGTTGTCTGTTGTCCGTCGACGATTGTCTCAATTGCTGTTGCATCATCCTCGAGACCAAAGGCAAAGCCCTTGACACCGCTTGAGGGAAGTGCGAGGTATGCCTTGTGAGCGCCGTTGGTAAAGGCTGCACCATCGTTTCTCATCCAATAGAAGCCCACATTACTGCCATTCTTGGTAGAAAGAGCATAGAAGACACCACCATCTGTTGTCAGCGCGGCCTCGTCGGTACCCCTCAAAGCATTGTTTGCATCTTCTTCGCCAGCTTCTGTTGTTATAACGAAATCATAAGTACCTTGACCTCCCTGAAGCACAACACCTGTTCCGGCAGGAATCACTTTACCTGCAACATAGGTCTTGCTCACCTCGATCTTGGAGTCAGCGTAAGAATAGGTGGAAGCTGTCACACCTTCGGGAACTACAAGATTGAGAGTGCCATAGTACAGCGTGCTGTAGCCGACAGAAGAGATAGATACAGGAATTGTGGAATTAACAGATGCAGGTCTTGTGGTCAGAACGATGTCGTCTATACCTGCTGTTTTCCCCTCTCCATAATAACAAATACGAACATATACATTTGTTTCGGAAGAAAGGTCAACGCTAAACTCTTTCCATTCATTTAAAGGGCATTGTCCATCGTTCCAGCCAGTAGTATAACTCAATGCATTCCCCACATCGCGCCATGATGAATTATCAGAGGATACTTGTACCTTCCAACTAACTGGAGAGGTCTCAACAGTCGTCATTGGACATATATAGCAAGTGAATGTACCAGGGAACATAATTGCTGCTGTAGTTTGAATCGAAGCAGTTTGAACATTATCTTCTGTTTTACCAAAGTACGTGCCACCATGCGGTTCGGGATTCCATGATGTAACCTGCTTGAATCCTTGACAATCCCAGTCAGTATAATGGTCCAAGGGGTGTTCAAAATCAAGCGACACACTTCCTGCGTGGGCAACGAAGTTGATGACTATGGTGCAATAAGGAGAAGGTTCTACTTCAAAATAATTAGAACCATATTGTGTAACGACTGCACTACCTTCTGTTAATGTATAAGAGTTATCATCAACAGCATATCCTGGCTTAGGTGTGGCAATAATCACATTACCATCAAGTTCTACCGTACCATAATTTGTATCGTTTGAAAGAGCGGTAATCGTTTTGCCGCTATCAGGATTCCCTGGGGTGTAGGTCACAGAAATGTAATCAAAGCTGAGAACATCCAGACTCTCCATAATCATACTAAATACAACTTGCTCACAATCTAATCCCGAAACTTGGGGATGTTGCTGCTGATACTGCACATCTGGATCTGGTTCATTTGTAGGCCAAGCATTGGCAAAGAAGGTGCCAGTATCACTTGTGTTGGTAGCAGTCCATCTAACAGTGAGTTGAGAAGTTGTCCAATGAAGAGTAACGGAGTTTATCTTCGCATTGTTGGCAGCTGTCAACGTAAAAGTTTTGGACCGAAGACTATTTTCATATATAGAGCCAACAGTCGATGAGAAGGAAATGTTTCCATCAATTTGTCCTTCAGTTGTGGTGAAGCCATTAAGCTCGACCGTGATAGGCTCATTTGCCCAAGCAGTACCGGTAAAAGCGGTGGTTACCACGGCTACAATAATAACGACGCGTAGCCATACCTTGTCAAACACATTATTCATACTATTCAATAATTTAAAACGAGCTTTTAGTCACACTCTCTGGTTAATTGTTTATACTAAATTGCAGATGGTCAAGATGCTTCCTGACCAAATCTTGTTGGTGCATTTTTCAAAATTGCGTGCAAAGGTACAACTATTATATATCTACGAGGGCGTAAAGACCATAAAAGACAAGAAAACCCCTCATTTCTTGACATAAATCAAGAATATCAGGCTCTGCTTCCCCTACTTTCTTCCACTTTTAGGCACTCGTTCGCCCAGAAGGGGCGGAGAGTAATGCCTCTCTGCTACCAAACAAGCAGCCCGCCTGACTTGCTGTCAAGCGGGCTGCTGTGTCTCCTGCCCATCTAAGGGCAGGGATGAAGTATTACATAGAGAGAGGGCTTACCATTCGTCGTCCCAAATGTTTTTTTCTTTTACCTGAGGAGTAGAGGGTCCTGTGCCGTCACCGGGCTGTGGAGTCGGATCGAAGCCTCCGTTGCCACCGATACTCATAGCTATTATCTGGTTGTAGTGCATCTCTACTGTCAGCGTGCTGGGCTGAATATATGTCTTTTTCATAATCTTTTTTCCTTTATTATTTATTATCCTTCCCCCCTCCCCTTAGAGGGGGAGGGATGGGGAGAGGGTCTGTTTTTACTTAAGAATCTTTTTGCCGTTCACGATGTTTACGCCCTTCAGAGCCTTGCTCATGCGCATACCCGCAACATTGTAGATGGTCTCGCTGCCATCTCCTGCTTCAACTGTGCTGATGCCTGTTGCATCGTCACTACCGAATTTCAGTGCAATGCGCTTGCTGATGCTTGTTTCATCTACTTGGAAGTAGGCGCGGAAGGCATTCATGGTGACTGCAGCACTCGGGAAGTAGAGCTTGTTGTTAGCGCCCACATAGAGGATGCTCTCGTTGCCTGCTTCGAATGGCACAGGATCATAGGTGCCGGTGAAGGTGATGGCTCCGTCACATGCCGTAACGTCTTGGGCTTCCCAACCTTCTTCCGGAATCGTTACACCATAGAATATGGGATCGGTAATGTTGTCACCGCTTGTCCACTTGATGAGGTAGGGCTTGCCAGCCTCGATAGTTGTCACTTCATTGAAGTTCAGTGTCAGTGTGGTTGTAGTCAAAGAAGAATTCTCTGTATCGAGCTCATAAACGGTAGCGCCTGCCAACGGGCTGTTGGCTACAGTCACATCGAACGGCAGGCAGATTGTGTTCCAACTTCCGTCCTTATAGAGCGTGCGGCCAGTGAGCTGAACATTAACGGTCTCACCAGCGATGTCATTCTCAATGACTTCTGTGTTGTCTGCATCGTCAGCAAGTTCAACAATGTAGAGTTGTTCCGTTGTTGTGAAGCTGCTCAGTTCGCTCCATTCGGTAGTGCCGCCAGCAAGGATACCCTGTACCTGCCATTCGTACTCTGTCTCTGGTGTGAGACCAGTCAAAGCAAGGGGAGCCTCAGTTGCAGTTACAGTAATCCATTCGCCGGCTGGAGCTACTTCTTTAATAGTAACGTCATCAAGATTGAGATAGAACATATCAGTTATATTGAAGTGACGGAAGGCAATATAACCCTGCTGACCTGCATATGAGGTGAGGTCGGCGGTGTATTCCACATATTCACCAGTAGCAACCGACTCTGGTACGATTTCGGTGAAGTCTGAAACATTATTACCTGTAGTGGATACATAGATAGCGAAGTGCTCAGCGGCCCAGTCTGCGTCCTGTCCAACAAACCATGCGCTCATGATGCCGCCGAGAGCAATCTGAGGAGTAATCAGCCAATTATCAGGAGTAAGCGCAACACCACTATCGTTATCATAACTTGCAGAAGTCATACAGCCGTCTCCACCATGAGTGGTATGGTTACCTGTTCCAGTATTAGTATGACTTGCCCAGTTATATCCGTCTCCATCATTATCGATAGAAGTCCAGCCTTCAGGCAAGGCACCATCACTAAGACCTTCGAAGTCCTCTGAGAGAAGAACATTATCAACTGCAGCTTTCCTGTACTGCACATTATAGCTTTCCTGGGAGCCTGCCCAGTCAAGTGTAGCGCTGGTAGCCATAACATCGGTGGCAGCCAAATCAGTAGGAGCATCTGTGTCAGATGGTGTGGTGAAGAATGTGCTTACCCACTTGCTCTCACCATCTGCATAGATAGCCTGTACCTGAACGACATACCCTGTTTCTGCTGTGAGTCCTTCAAGCGTGTACGGACTAGTGACATCGTTGATGGTTGTCCAGGTAATCAAGTTTTCGTCGATAGTAGGAGTGATGGTCACGTCTGTAGCATCATTTTGACCTCCAAGGTAAACATGGAACTCATAGGTCTTACCAGCTTCGAAGACATAGTCATCATAGCGGCCGCCCACACTGCCATTCTCAGAAGCAATCCATATCTTGTCACCAGCGGTCGGGTTAGTGATACACCAGTCGTAGGTGCCGGCAGGGATTTCAAGTGTAACGCTGCTGCCAACAACGACAGTGTTTGTATTCATGTCACATTCGGCATCTGTAGGAATTGTGTACTCAAAGGCATTGTAATCAGTTCCTGTATAAGGTCCTGATGTAGGAATCTCGTTACCGTATGCCGTTGCATCAGCGTCGAGCAGCATCTGATAGCCAGAACCGTCTGTCCAAATATTGTCAGTTTTAAGGATAATTGTAGCAGTAGCAGGAACAGCGGCTTCACCATAGCGCAGGTTGTAGCTCTCGGTATCGTCTGCGCCTTTCCAACTGATATTGGCAGAGGAAACTGTGACTTGACTTGCGGCAAGTTCCTTAGGTGCAGGGAAGGCAGCATCAGTCGTGAAAGTAATAACATTGCTCCATCTGAGAACTCCTTCGTCGTTATAGGGGCTAACCATTGCTTGATATGAAGTCTCTGGTGTAAGGCCTTCGAGGGTGAAGGGATTGCTTTCTGCCATTGCATGAGATACGTCTTCATCACCATCAGCAATATAGGCAATTATCCAAGAGGTGGCAGGCGTAGGGCTGTTTTCTGTCCAGCTTAGCACAGCACTTGTGGGACTTACCTGAGAAGCAGCAAAGTCTGTTGGCCTTCTCCAATCAGACAAATCGAGTTCATAGAGCACATCGCCTGTTGCCATATCGCTACTGCCTGTTCCTGAGAAGAGTTCATTTCCATCGGCATCAGTGAATGTCCAAGATGTCTCATTAGCATAGCTGCCAGCTTTCCAATAGAATGTAAACAAAGAGCCACAAAGCTTAAGCGAGCCGGCTTTAGAATCGCCACTCTCTATCGTCAAAGTAGCAACCAGGTTATCATCTTCGTCATAAACGTAAATGTAATTGCCATTCCAACCATCGCCATAACTGTCGGACAAAGTATATTTAACAACAACAGGATTCAAGCAAGCATCGGTCGTGAAGCTGACGGGTGAAGACCAATTGCTGACTTCAGTACCATTCTTTGCACGTACCCTAATGGTATATGTGGTGGCAAGTTCAAGGCCGGTCAGGTCATAGCCATTCCCTACATTTTCAGTTACTTCTCCGTTCACTTCGATGTCGAAAACTTCTTCTTCGCTTATCCATCTTACTTTAGCTTCTGTGCCGCCTTCGTAGATGACTTCAAGGCCTGTCGGCTTGGCAACAGCACCCGCAGGCTCAAAAATGAAGTCATCAACATAGAGACGATACTGATAATCGGAATAATACCAAATAGCCACATACTTGGTTCCAGCGGGGAAAGTGAATTCATCAGAAAGCGTCCAAGAAGTGTTATTTGTAGAAATCTCATCACCGAAGGTAAAACTTGATGGATTTGCATCAGTCGTAGAATAGCCTACCTTGAACTGTTCTGTCCCATAAGAGGAACTTGCTTTGTATGAGAACTGCACAGTAAAAGAGCCTGTAGAACTTAGTTCAGGAGAAATTAAGTACTGGTCGTAAGTAACATCGTCACGATTGTACGAGGAAAAGCGGAAACCATAGCTTCCATTTTGCGCTGCAGCGGAGTTGATACCAAAATCTGATGCGTTCGCGCTACCTTGGTAGGATGTAGTCCAACCGTCGACAGACAGATCGTTGTCCTCAAAGCCATACGAATACGGCAGTGTTTGTTGTGCTCTTGCGCCTGTCAGGCTGAAGAGCGCCACGAGCAGCAGCATTGCCACCCTCGTCAGTTTGTTAGTGTCTTTGTGTTTCATTGTTTAATGAATTAAGTTAATAATATATTATATATAATGTATAGTATATTGCGATGTGATGTAATTGACACTATCCGTATGCAAAATTAAGGAAAAAAGTTAAACAACAATGCGTTTTTGTTAAAAAAGTTACAAAAAGGCCTTATTTTTTGACATAAAGTACGCTTTTATGAAAGATTATGCAATCCATCATATCATTATGCGTACAAAACAAGCAGCCCGCCTGACTTACTGCCAAGCGGGCTGCTATGTCTCCCTTCCCATCTAAGGGCAGGGATGAAGTATTACATAGAGAGAGGGCTTACCACTCCTCGTCCCAAACGTTCTTGCTGCCTTCGGAAGAACTGCCGTTGTCGCCAGCATATTCCTTCGAGAGCTGTCCGTCGCCAATCTCATCGTGGAGGGACACGGTCATCATCATTCCCATAGGCATCAGGCGTATCACAAGTGTCTCAGGTGAAATATATGTCTTTTTCATTGCTTCTTCAAATTAAGAATTAGTAATTAAGAAATAAGAATTAGAAGAGGACTTTGGCTTTGCCGAGATTGCTCACGCTCGATAAAGCATGAGCAAACTCAGCTTTATTCTCACTTTATCGCAATCTTCTTTCCGTTCACGATGTTGACGCCCTTCTGAGCCTTGTTCAGGCGCTGACCTGCAACGTTGTAGATGGCACCTTCTGTTGTCTGTTGTCCGTTGGCGATTGTCTCAATTGCTGTTGCATCATCCTCGAGACCAATGGCGAAGCCCTTCACCCTAGTGTTTGTGAGAGCGAGGTATGCCTTGTGTGCGCCGTTGGTAAAGGCTGCACCACCTTCTGCCATCCAGTAGAAACCAATATTGGCACCGTCCTTTAAGGAAAGAGCATAGTAAACATCACCACCTGTTGTCTGTTCAGCCTCGTCGGAGCCTCTAAGAGCATTGCTTTCATCAGCTTCGCCAGCTTCGGTTGTTACGACGAATTCATAAGTACCTGCGTTTGCTTGAAGCACAACAGCTTCGCCGGCAGGAATCACATCGCCTGCATCATAGGTCTTGCTCACCTGGATCTTGGAGTCAGCGTAAGAATAGGTGGAAGCTGTTACACCTTCGGGAACAACAAGGTTGAGCGTGCCATAGTACAGCGTGCTGTAGCCGACAGAAGAGATAGTTACAGGAATTGTGGTAATCTCAGGAGTGGTGAAGCTGCTCAGTTCGCTCCATTCGGTAGTGCCGTCAGAGAGAATGCCCTGTACCTGCCACTCGTAATTAGTTTCAGGAGCGAGACCGGTGAGTTCATAAGGAGCTGTAACATTTTCAACGACTGTCCATTCACCCACAGGATAAGTGATGGTCACGTCAATACCGTCATTACTTCCATATATGGAAGGAACAAATTCATAGGTCTTGCCTGCTTCGAAGACATAGTCGTTCTGACGGCCACCAACATTGCCATTTTGTGCAGCAATATAAATATTATCATAATCAGGTGACGGATTGAGAATGCACCAGTCGTAAGTGCCGGCAGGGACTTGAATGGTTACGCTGTTATTGTAAACAACAGCTGTGGTGTTCACATCACATTCGGCATCTGTAGGAATTGTGTACTCAAAAGCACTGAAATCAGTAGCAGTCCAGCCACCTGTTTCTGTGAACACATCACCGAATGCCGTTGCATCGGCATCGAGTAGCATCTGATAACCAGAGCCATCGCCCCAAACATCACCAGCTGTAAAGATGATAGTAGCAGGTGCAGTTGGGTCAATAGGAAGAACTTCTCTATATTGTAAATTATAGCTGTCCTGAGAGCCTGCCCAGTCAAGTGTGGCACTGGTAGCCTTGACATCGGTGGCAGCCAAGTCAGTAGGAACAGCTGTGGCAGATGTTGTGGTGAAGCTGGTATTTATCCATTCGCTCACGCCATCTGCATAGACGGCCTGAACTTCTACTGCATATGGTGTCTCTGGTGTAAGACCTACGAGAGCATAAGGGCTGGTAACATTGTTGATAGTTGTCCAAGAGCTGCTTACAGAAATGGTAACATCGTCGATAAAGAGGAAGTCCTGGTCGTTGTCTGTATGACGGAATGCAACATAACCTTCTTGACCTGCAAAGCTGCTGAGGTCAACAGTTACCATTGTCCAAGAGCCAGATGCATTGCCTGGCTCATACACCTTTGTAAAGGCACTGATGTCGGTTGTAGTAGTAGAGACATAGATGTCATAGTGTTCGTGGTATGTGCCGTCGTCCATAACCCAATATGTCATAATGCCGCCCAAAGTTACTTTGGGCGAAATCAGCCAGTTGTCAACGCTGTAAGCGGAAGATGCCCAGCTCCTTGACATAGCAATATTATCGCCGCTGTGGGCGGGAATAGGATCTTGGAAGTTACCAGGGTTGAACGTTCTCCAGTCTGTGTTTTCGTTTCCTGCAGCATTACGAATAGTAGTCCAGCCTTGTGCATCGAGGCCGTTCTCGAAGTCCTCGAAGAAAGAAGCTCCTCCAGTTGCAGTTACATATCTCAAGTTATAGCTGTCGGCATCGCCATCCCAGCTAATATTGGCAGAGGTAGCCGTTACATGACTTGCGGTCAAGTTTCTGGGGGCAGGTAACACGAAGCTGAAGTCATCAAGGAAAAGATAGAATGCATCAGTGTAAATGTACTTGATGGCTATTCGCTTTGTACCTGCTGGGAAACTTTGTGTATATTCCTGCCATGATGTTGATGCTGTTACCACATCTCCATAAGTAAACGCTGACGCATCAGACGCTGACGCATCGGTAGTGTAACCAACTTGGAATTGCTCGTCACCATAGGAACTAGAGTATTCTTTGTACCAAAAGGACAAGTCAAAGGCATCACCTGAGAGTAGTGGTGAAATGAGGTAAGCGTTTCGTTCGGAATAGTTAAAACGGAAACCATTGCTACCACTCCGTGCGGCAGTGCTGATGATACCCGTACTCGTACTGTTAGCTCCTTGGAGTACCCAGCCGTCGGCGGCCAAGTTGTTGTTCTCAAAACCATACTCGTAAGGTAAGGTTTGTTGAGCTCTTGCCTCTGTCAGGCTGAAGAGCGAGACGAACAGCAGGGTTAGTGCTTTCGCCAAGAAAGTAGAATTTCTTTTCATTTGTTAATACTTTTAGTTTATAAATAGATTAATTACTTTGTATTATTGCACCAATCGGCTGCAAAATTAGAAAATTATCACACACACGCACGCGTAAAATTATAAAAAGTGAAGGAACTCCCCTGATTTCTTGACATAAATCAAGTATCCCCCATAGGAAATGCTATGCAAGAAAGCAGAACTTCATGTTTTTCTATGTTATAATTTTGCTTCTTCAAACATACCTTTCTTGGTATGCAGCTTGCGTACCGAGAAACGGAACTTGCAACCGAGCGGACGCAGACTGCGTATCGGCATACGCAGCCTGCGTTTCAAACATCCGTCACAGCATAAGCACAAATGCCGACGGCGGGAAGGGCATAGCCAATGTGCTCTCCGCCCTTTTTGGGGAAGGGTTATTTCTTATCTACAAGGCGGAAATAGGCCGGCTTGGGCTGGAGGGATGCGTCGAAGAGAAGGGGATAGTTCCTCGCTCCGAGCCATGAGCAGCCGTCGTGCAGGTTCCAGAATGTGACGCAGTCTATCTTGTCGCGATACTTCCGGAAGGTCTTGAACAGGCGCTCATACTGCTGTGCATGGAGGTTTTGCACGGAGTCGCTTATCGCCAGGCCCTCTTGGCTGAACCGCAACTGCCCGCCCATTTCCCTGTTGACACGCACGTCGAGTTCCGTTACATGGATGTGCTCCACAAGGGGTGCGTAGAGAGAAAGGGCGGCATCGAGTTCCTCGACCGTTGGGCCGTAGATGTTATAATGTCCCTGCATGCCGATGCCATCGATGGGCACGCCTTCCGAGCGCATCTTCAGGACCATATTGTAGATGTTCTTGCTCTTGCGAGGGTCGCACTCGTTGTAGTCGTTATAGAAAAGGATGGCGTTGGGGTCGGCCTCGCGAGCGAACTGGAATGCCTTAGCGATGAACTCGTCGCCACACAGCTGATAGAGTTTTGACTCGCGATAAGGGTTCGGCCCTCCGTCGGACATTGCTTCGTTCACCACGTCCCAGGCATAGATGACATCTTTGTAGCGAGTCATCACCTTTTGGATGTGGTCTTTGAGGCGGGCATAAAAGACCTCTTTATCTACAAAATTGCCCATTTCATCGTATAACATCCAGTCGGAAAACTGGTTGTGCCAGACGAGACAATGGCCTCGCATCTTGATGCCATTCTCCCTGCAGAAGTTGGCGATGCGGTCTGCCTCTTCCCACTTCCATTCATTGGCAGAGGGGTGAATCTCCTTCGGCTTCATGACATTCTCGCAGGTCACGCTGTTGAACTGCTGACGGATGAGGTCTTGCTCGGCAGCATTGCGTACGTTTCTCGGGTTAAGCGAGACGCCTACAAGGAAGTCTTTCGCAAAAGTGTCTTTGAGGCTCTGGGCATTGTGCGTTGAACGTTGCTCCGCCTGCGCCTGACCGAAGGGAAGGACATTGAACACAGAAAGGACAATGAGGAATTGTAGAAGCTTTTTCATATTACAATAAAGTTTTGGGATTAGCTTGTTTGACTTTAGGGACGTTGACGACTTTAAGGGCTTTAAGGGCTATCAGCTTACCTCTCTGCTCTCATCGGATTATTGAGGAAGTCTTCGTAGGCAAGGCGGATGCCGTCCTCGAGTTCGGTCTTGTATGTCCAGCCAAGCGATGTGGCCTTCGAGACATCGAGCAACTTGCGAGGCGTGCCGTTCGGTCTTGTGGTGTCCCACTCTATCCTGCCCTTGTAGCCTATCACCTTGGCCACCAATTCTGTGAGCGCCTTGATGGTGAGCTCTTTGCCTGTGCCGGCATTGACCGTCTCGTTGCCGCTGTAGTTATTCATCAGGAAGACGCAGAGGTTGGCCAGGTCGTCGACATAGAGGAACTCCCTGAGAGGTGAGCCATCGCCCCAACAAGTCACGCTCTCGAGGCCTGCTTCTTTTGCCTCGTGGAAGCGCCTGATGAGCGCCGGAAGCACATGGCTGTGCTCGGGATGGTAGTTGTCGTTGGGCCCGTAGAGGTTCGTGGGCATCACCGATATGTAGTCCGTCCCATACTGACGGTTCAGAAACTCACAATACTTGAGGCCGCTTATCTTGGCCAAAGCATAGGCTTCGTTGGTCTTCTCCAGCTCACCCGTGAGCAGGCAGCTCTCTTGCATCGGTTGCGGAGCCATGCGGGGATAAATGCAGGAGCTGCCCAAGAACTCCAGCTTCTTGCAGCCGTTCTGCCACGCAGCATGTATGACATTCATCTCGAGAATCATGTTGTCGTACATGAAGTCTGCCAGAGCACTTTGGTTGGCCACGATGCCTCCCACCTTAGCTGCCGCAAGGAAGACATACTCGGGCTTCTCGGCCTCGAAGAAGGCCGACACGGCGGCTTGGTTCGTGAGGTCAAGTTCCTTGTGAGTCCTGGTTATGATGTTGGTGTAACCTTGCCTTTGAAGTTCCCTGACAATCGCAGAGCCGACCATTCCGCGGTGACCCGCGACATAAATCTTGGAATTAAAATCAAGCATTTTAATTAAAGTTGAGAGTTGAGAGTTGAGAGTTTAGAGTTTAGAGTTTAGAGTTTAGAGTTGAGAGTTTAGAGTTTAGGGTTGAGAGTTTAGAGTTGAGAGTTTAGTGGCAGTTGGTTGTTTATAAGTCTTCTGCAGTCCAGATAGTAATCGAGCAACTTCTTCTACCAGTTGATCCATGCTGAGCCTATCATCTAAAGTAATGTATCCTAGTTCTTCGGCTATCTCAATCTGAGAGGAAACCTCCATCAATGAACCATAAGCCATTTCGATGAAATGAGCTTTATCTTTAACAGAATAACGGTTAACTCCTTCTGCAATGTTCGATGATATTGAAATAGAAGCACGTCGGAGTTGGTCACACATTGCATAACGCTCTTCCGAAGGGAACTTCTTCAATAGTTTATATATACTATTAACAACTTCCTTTGCCTTTTGATACGCTATTAACTTGCGATAGCCAAAGACCTCCATACTTCCTCAACCTTAAACCTCAAAACTGTCTCTCAACTCTAAACTCTAAACTTTAAACATCATTTCACGACGCCCTTTTCGAGGTACTCTGCGAGGTTTGTCCTCACTTTTGCTGCTGCGCCTTCGGCTGCGACCTTGCCCATATCGTGGTCCACCATCAGCTTTACCAACTGCTCGAAGCTGGTCTTGGCGGGATTCCATCCTAGCTTTGCCTTCGCTTTTGTCGGGTCACCCCAAAGGTTGACGACATCTGTGGGCCGATAGAAGTCCTCGCTCACCTCGACCAATGTCTTGCCTATCAACTGCTCGGGACCTTTCACGCAGATGCCTTTCTCGTTGATGCCCTTTCCCTCGAACCTCAGTTCTATGCCGACATAGCGGAAGGCGAGGTCGGTGAACTCGCGGACCGAATGCTGCACACCTGTGGCTATCACGAAGTCCTCGGGCTTCTCGTGCTGGAGGATGAGCCACATGCACTCCACATAGTCCTTGGCATAGCCCCAGTCGCGAAGCGAGTCGAGGTTGCCCAAATAGAGTTTCTCCTGCTTTCCCAAGGCGATGCGGGCGGCGGCAAGAGTAATCTTGCGCGTCACAAACGTCTCTCCCCTTCGCTCACTTTCGTGGTTGAAAAGGATGCCGGAGCAGCAGAACATGCCGTATGCCTCACGATATTCCTTGATAATCCAAAAGCCGTAAAGCTTGGCAACGGCATAAGGGCTGTAGGGATGGAAAGGCGTGTTCTCGTTCTGCGGCACTTCCTCCACCTTGCCATAAAGCTCGGAAGTGGATGCCTGATAGACCTTGCATGTCTTCTCCAAGTGGTTAGTACGAACGGCTTCGAGTATGCGGAGCACGCCAACAGCGTCGACATCTGCCGTAAACTCAGGGGCATCGAAGCTGACTTGAACATGGCTTTGGGCAGCCAGATTGTATATCTCTGTGGGTTGCACCAAGCCGACGAGCTTGACGAGCGACATCGAGTCGCCCATATCGGCATAGTGCAAGTGGAAATGCGGCTTGCCTTCCAGATGAGCGATACGTTCGCGGAAGTCAACCGAAGAACGGCGAATGGTGCCATGTACCTCGTAGCCTTTCTCAAGAAGGAATTCGCTGAGATAGGAGCCGTCCTGTCCTGTTACGCCTGTAATCAGGGCAACTTTGCTATTCATTGCTCTGTGGTTTTATTTCTCTTCACTGAATTGCTTGATGCGCTGCTCGTCGGAGAGGCGACAGACAAGTAATGTGTCGTCGCACTCTGCCACGATGAAGCCGTCGAGACCCTGCACTACCACACGCTTCTCCTGTGTTGCATGGACGATGCAGTTTGTGGTCTCATAGACATCTATGTTGCTTCCGAAGAGCGCATTGCCGTAGATGTCGCGTTCCGTATTCTCCTGCAGGGAGCCCCACGTGCCAAGGTCGCTCCATCCGAAGCTTGCCGGGAAGACATAAATCTCCTCGGCTTTCTCCATGATGGCATAGTCTATGGAGATGTTCTCACATTGCGGGAAGACCTTGTTGATTGCCTCTTGCTCCTTGGCTGTGCCGTAAACGGGAAGCAGATCCTCGAAGATTTTCGAGAGCGTCGGCTGGTAAACGCGAAGGGCGTTGGCAATGGTGCCGACATTCCAGACGAAGATACCTGCATTCCAGAAGAAGTTGTTCCGCTGAATGTAGCGCTTTGCGGTATCGATGTCGGGCTTTTCCTTGAAGGAATCCACGCGGAAGATTTCCGTGTTGCGGGCAGTGGAATAGGTAAGGTCGGCCTGAATGTAGCCATAACCAGTCTCGGGCCGTGTAGGCTTCATGCCAAGCGTGACCATCGCGTCGGACTCTGCAACGAACTTCAGACAAGAGGATACGACGCGTCGGTACTCTGTTGTGTCCATGACGATGGCATCGCTCGGAGTGACTACGATATTGGCCTTCGGGTCTTGCGACTTGATGCGCCAACTGGCATAGGCAATGCAGGGAGCCGTATTCCTACGGCACGGCTCCAGCAGAACATGGTTCCAAGGAATCTCGGGCAACTGTTCGCGGACGATGTCAACATACTTTGCCGATGTAACAACCCAGGCATTCTCGGCAGGAATCAACGTCTGAAACCTGTCGAAAGTCAGTTGGATGAGCGTCCTTCCGCAGCCCAAGACATCGACAAACTGCTTAGGCTTTTCGGGCGTACTCATAGGCCAAAAGCGACTTCCAACGCCGCCTGCCATGATTACCAAATGATTGTGGTCTTTCATAAGCAAACCAATTTTTTGAAATAATTAGCCGCAAAAATAATAATTTCTTGGCGATTGGACAAAGAAAGAATGGAAAAAATCTTCTTATTAAAGAAGAAAAGAACTCAGTCCGCACAAGTCGAGGGGAAACGACGCCAGTCTTGTTGGCAAATTAGACACGTGAACTTTGGTAAGTTGACGTGTGAACTTTGCGATTTTGACGTGTGAACTTTGGCAAGTTGACGTGTGAACTTTTACGGCCTCACCTAAAGCCCCATTTCATCGGGCATTTCGAGTAGGGAATAAGGACTCGTGTAAGTGGTCCGGATACGCCAGGCTTCGGGATAGAGATTGTTGATGCGATTGCCCACTCCTTTGCCGGAGCCGAGGATGAGACCGCGATAACAAAGCGTTACCGGCCCTCTTGGCGCCTCCACCCGAAGTGCCTCGCGACGCAAGTACTGCAGGGCTTCGGCATAACCTAACTCGATGCGAGGACCTTCAGGCTGTGGCGCGTTTGCCGAATAATACAGAGTCTTGAGGGTCCGACGCACTTTCCTCGCAGCTTCTTGCAAGGCTTCGGGAGTTGAATCATCGCGTTCACCACCCTTCCGAATTGCTGCCACATAGAACCCCTCTCCCTTATCTTTTCCAGGAAGGAAATGGCGTTCTAAAGTGCAAAAACCGCCCATTTCATCGCAAATAAAGCGGGTATTGTCCTCGTCTTCGAAGCGGTTGAAGGTGCAGGTGCTGTAGATGAGAAGTCCGCCTGGCTTGAGCACATGCCAGATGTCCTGCAGGATGTCGCGCTGCCTCTGCTGACACATCCGCACATTCTCCAGGCTCCATTCCCGTCTGGCACCTTCGTCTTTGCGGAACATGCCCTCTCCTGAACAGGGAGCATCCACAAGAAGGATGTCGACCAAACCCGTCAAAGCGCCGAACTCGGCCGGATAATTCTGCGTCACAAACACTTGCGGAGCGGTCTCGGGCTGTCCCATCATCCACTTCTGCATGTTCTCCGACAGGATTTGCGCCCTTTTAGCAATCGGCTCGTTGCTGATGAGGAGCGACCCTTCGGGCAAAAGGCTTTGCAGAAGCGTGCTTTTCCCACCAGGAGCGGCACAGAGGTCGAGGGCAAGAAAAGGGTTAGGGGCAGGGGGCAAGGAGCAAGGAGCAGGAGATTTGCTTAAGGTGTTGGTATCCTCTTGCCCCTCGCTCCTTGCCCCTTGCCCCTTCAGAACTTGGGCCACATACATCGATGAAGCCTCCTGCACATAGTAGGCTCCGGCATGAAGAAGCGGGTCGAAAGTGAAAGCGGGACGCTCCTTGAGATAGAACGCATCAGGGCACCAAGGGACAGGCTCCAGGTCGGGATTGCGGGCAAGCACTTCGTCGGCAGAGAGTTTGCGAGGATTCAAGCGGATGGAGACCTCGGGCTCCGTTGTCTCCAAAGCCTTGCAAAGCGCATCCGCCGCTGCTTGCTCATAGTGTTCGTGCATGAGTCGCACAAAATCTTGAGGTAAACCTGTTTGAATCATGAGTAAGGTGTCGCTTTCAGGCACAAAGATACATAAATAAATTGACAATTGACAATTGATAATTGATAATTATTGCCAATCTCGCTTCTCTGCTTAAGTTTTCGCTCACAAAGTTTTGCAGTATCGGAAAAAAACGCTAATTTTGGTGCGAAAAAACAACTATTCTTATTTAACTAACCTTAAAAATGAACAGACGATCCTTTATTACGAAAGGTGCGGCAAGTGCTGCGCTTTTCAGCATTTTGCCTCGTGAAGTCCTGGGTAAGATGGGAAGCAAGAACGACATCATCGCTCCCAGCGACCAGTTGACACGAGGTTTGATTGGCGTGGGCGGCATAGGTCGCTCCGGTTCACACTTCATCAGCGACCAGAACTGCCGCCTTGTGGCACTTTGCGACGTTGACCAAAAGCATCTTGACTCGGCGCTCAGCGCTGCAAAACAGAAGTGGGGAGAAGACCTGAAGTCTTATCACGACTTCCGCGACCTGATTAACGACCCGAATGTCGATATCGTACATATCGCCACCCCACCCCATTGGCACGGACTTATGTCGGTCATCGCTGCCAATGCCGGCAAGGACATCTTCTGCGAAAAGCCCATGACGCGTACTATCGGCGAGGGCAAGCGAGTGGAAGAGGCAGTGAAACGCAACGGAAGAGTGTTCCGCCTGAACACTTGGTTCCGCTTCAAGGACACATTCTACGGCCTCGGCACAGAAGTCAAGCCACTGAAGAAGCTCGTGGACAGCGGCTTGCTCGGCTGGCCTCTCAAGGTTCGCATCTCAGGAGCGACAGGCTTTGCCTGGAAGTTCTTCTGGGTAGGTAAGGAGAACCTCGAGGTTCAGCAGGTTCCCAAAGAACTTGACTACGACCTCTGGCTCGGCCCGGCTCCCTATAAGCCCTACAACATCCATCGCACCCACCAGACCTTCCGCGGCTACTTCGACTACGATGGCGGTGGCCTGGCCGACATGGGTCAGCACTACATCGACCCCGTGCAGTACATCCTCGGCAAGGATGATGAGTTCCCCATCAAGGTCGAGATTGACGCTCCTCAGCAGCATCCCGACGCAGTTGGCATTTGGAGGAACATCACTTACACCTATGCCGACGGTTGCCAGATTATCCTCGAGGGCGAAGGCTTCGAGAGTCAAGGCAAGGTGCCGTACATCGAAGGACCGAAGGGCAAAGTCTATAAGGGCTTCGAATGTACGATTCCCAATGTGCAGCAAATCATCAACGAACTTCCCGACCCAGAGGAGCGCAACACGGACTACTTGGAGTGTGTGCGCACCCGCCGGCAGTTCGCTCTCAACGAAAGCAATGGTCACCACAGTGCCACCATCGTCAACATCGGCGTTTGTGCACTCCGTCTCAACCGAACCTTGCACTTTGATCCGAAGACGCAGACCTTCATCAACGACGATGAAGCCAACCGTCTCGTCAATCAACCGATGAGAGGCGAATGGGGAAAGCTGATCTAAAAAGCCCCCTCTCCGCTCCCCCTTTGGGGGAGTGCCACAAATAGTAAATCGTAAATAGTCAAATCGTAAATAAAGATGAAACGTACATTATATATTATTATAGCAGCGATTCTGCTGAGCATGCCTTCGTTTGCACAGGATGCACGCAATCGCTCTACCGAGACCATCGTTCAGGATGTGCTCGCACTCGTGCCTATACAGAAGCAGGCCGACTTCAATAATGAGATGCAACCCCTCGTTTCGGCTGCTCCGAAATCAATTACGATGCTTGCCGCAATGCTCAAGCCTGCGGCTCAACGCGTGAATGCCAAGGTAGAATACGCCATTCATGGTGCCGTTGCCTTTGCCGGAACCAATGCTGCCTTTGCAGATAAAGTTCGCGAAGGCCTTAAGCAAGCCATCGCCGCACAGAGCGACAAAGACGCCAAGCAGTTCCTCGAGAACGAGCTTCGCCTGCTCTCGAAGACGGAGGACGTGACCTATGTCGCCCATCCTGCCTCGACGCCTTATGCCCAAGCCTACGACAAGCTCATCAGCTCCAACGATGTTTCCGGCAAGGAACTGCTGAAGACTTTGAAGAGCAAGGACCATGCCCTGCGCATGCAAGCCCTGAAGTATTACACAGCCAACAACCTTGTGACAGACAAGCTGGCTGCCAATCTCACCAAGAAGTACAAGTCTCTCAGCGAGGAGGCCAAGTGTGACATCCTCTACTGGCTTGGCGACAATAAGGTGAAGAGCCAGACTGCTTTGCTCACATCCGTAGCCACTCAGGGCGGCAAGCCTGCCAAGGCAGCCATCGAGGCTTTGGGTAAGATAGGCGGATGGGATGCTCAGAGGATTCTCATCGACCAGCTGGGCGGCGAGAACAATGCGGAGGCTTTCCGTGCTCTCTGCTCTTTCCCCGACAAGTTGAGCTTGCTGGAGCCCTTGAAAGCTGCAGAAGGCGACAAGAAGGTCTCTTTGATGAAACTTGCTTCGGCACGCCACTATACAGAGGCTGCCCAGACTATCATTGAGGCTGCTTTGGGCAAGAAATACGGCGAGACAGCTCTCGATGCTTTGCCAGGCGTGGTGACTCCCCAACAGGCGACTACTGTCATCGGCACCTTAGTTACGACACAAGACGCGCAGAATGTCGGGAAATGGCAAAAGGCCGCTGCTGCATGCCTCCAGACACTCTCTGCCGACGACCAGTACAATGAGATAACCAAGTTTGTTAACAACTCCAAGTTCTCCAACAAGGAACGCCTCTATCCCTTGCTCGCTGCAACAGGTACGGACGCTTCGGTGGCTGCCCTTGAGAAGATAGGCGATGTCGCTGCCATCGAAGCCCTCGGTACTTCGACGAACTACAAGGCTGCGAAGCCGCTCCTCGATGCTGCAAAGAAGGGCAGCCAAAAGGCACTCATGAGCTATGTGAACCTCGTGAACAGCAAGGAGGGCAACCTCGACAGCCGCTCATCAAGGCTCAGCGAAGCTTTTGCTCTGGCTAAGAGCGTAGCCGACAAGAAGAACATCCTCTCGAAGCTCGGGCAGACTCCAACCCGCAACGCTTTCCTGCTTGCCGGTAAGCAACTCGACGACAAGGATCTCGCCTACACTGCTGCCACAGCTTGCAAGGACATCATCTCCAAGACAAATGAAGATATCGAATACGACGTCGCTAAG
>JAEEGI010009604.1_pt1 | contig 21162 bp, 22 predicted proteins | sample 8958751 | NCBI WGS metagenome assembly JAEEGI01 (sample SAMN16246545, study PRJNA631951) | gut metagenome | biome: gut microbiome; feature: rumen; material: KS-attached | host: Bos | place: Iran: Karaj | collected 2018-10 | reverse complement strand
GTACATCACCCTTCACCGTTGCCAACAGCACCTTTCCTGCACTCTTGCTGCCCTCAGTTTTCTCTGCCTCGATAGCAGGCTGCAGGATATTGACGGCCTGTTTCATCGTACGGGCTGTCTTCACCACTTGGGGCAGGAACATCTTTCCTTCGCCGAAGAGCTCACCCACTTGATTCATACCTGTCATCAACGGACCTTCGATGATATCGACAGCATGGGGATATTTCTTCAGTGCTTCCTGCAGATCTTCCTCCAGATACTCACCTACGCCCTTCACCAGTGCCTGCACCAGACGGTCTTCTAAAGAGACATTCTCTCTGGACTCTTTCGCCTGATTGGTTGGGCTCGAAGAACTTGATGAACCTGATTTCTCTTGCTCTGCGGCAAGTTGATTCGCCAACTCTATCAATCGCTCTGCTGCGTCGCTGCGACGATACAGGATGACATCCTCGATGATATCAAGCTGTGCTCGAGGTATATCTGCGTATGTTACTTTTGTCGAGGGATTTACGATACCGAAGTCCATACCTTTCTGGATGGCATGATAGAGGAATACGGCATGCATCGCCTCACGGATATAATTGTTGCCTCTGAACGAGAAACTCAGATTGCTCACGCCTCCGCTGATGTGGGCTCCCTTCAGGTTGGTATGGATCCATTCCGTCGCACGGATAAAGTCTGCAGCATAGCTGTCGTGCTCCTCCATACCCGTTGCCACAGCTAACACATTTGGGTCGAAGATGATGTCGAGCGGATTCATACCCACCTTTTCTGTCAACAGCCTGTAGGCTCTCTCCGCAATCTCAATCCTGCGCTCATAGCTCGTGGCCTGTCCCTGTTCGTCGAAACACATCACCACCACCGCAGCACCATAGCGCTTCACGTCACGGGCGTGCTCCAGGAACTTCTCCTCACCCTCTTTCAGTGAGATGGAGTTCACGATGCTCTTACCCTGTACACACTTCAGACCAGCCACGATCACCTCCCAGTCCGATGAGTCAATCATCACAGGCACCTTGGCTATATCGGGCTCTGCCGCAATCATATTGAGGAAGGTGACCATCTCCTGCTTGGCATCGAGCAGTCCGTCGTCCATGTTGATATCTATCACGAGGGCACCGTCTGCCACCTGTTTACGGGCGATACCAATGGCCTCGTCGTAGTTCTTTTCCTTGATCAGCCGGAGGAACTTCCTCGACCCTGCCACGTTACAGCGCTCACCAACGTTAGTAAAGGTGGTTAGGGGTAAGAGGTTAGAGGTTAGAGATATGTCTTTTCCCCCAACTTCCAGGAGTTCGAGTCCCGATAACCACATGGTGTGAGGTTTGGCAACAGGAACATGTGGCTTTTTCCACCCTCCAGGTATTCTCTCACCCCTAACAACTAACCCCTCACCCCTGATCAACGCCTGATACGCCGCAATAAACGTCTCGTCAGTACCACAACAGCCTCCGATGATATTCACCAGTCCTTCGTCCACGAGTTCACCCATCTTAGGTGCCATCGTCTCGGCAGTCTCGTCGTAGAGTCCCATCGAGTTAGGCAGTCCGGCATTGGGATAGGCACTGATATAGTAAGGTGCCCTACGGGCCAACTCCCTGAGGAAAGGCTTCATCTGGGTGGCTCCAAACGAGCAGTTCAGTCCCACCGAGAAGATGTCATAGGTACTGATGCTGGCGAGGAAGGCGTCAAGCGTCTGACCACTCAGCGTGCGCCCAGCGAGATCACTGACGGTGACTGAGAGCATGATAGGCAGTCTGATACCCCTGCGCTTCATCACACGGTCTACGGCATCGATGGCCACCTTCGCGTTCAGCGTGTCGAAGATGGTCTCGATGAGCAGGGCGTCTACCCCACCCTCAATCAGACCGTCGGCCTGTTCTTCGTATGCCTCCAACAACTGGTCGTACGTCAGGTCACGGGCTGCAGGATTGGTAACGTCTGGCGACATCGAACAGGTCTTGTTCGTTGGTCCCATCGAACCAGCCACGAAACGGGGTTTCTCCTCCGTCGAATACCGATCGGCCACCTTTCGGGCTATAATGGCTCCTGCACGGGCCATCTCCCAGGAAACATCCTCCAGATGGTAGTCGGCCTGAGAGATCCGCTGACTGCTGAACGTGTTGGTGGCGATGATGTCGGCTCCGGCCTCCAGATACTGGCGGTGGATGTCCTCGATCACGTCTGGACGGGTCAGCGAGAGGATATCGTTATTTCCTTTCAGCTGCCCATCAATAGGCGCAAAACGGTCTCCTCGGAAGTCTGCCTCCGTAAGACCGTATGTCTGTATCTTCGTACCCATCGCCCCGTCGAGGATGAGTATCCGTTCCTTGATAATATCGTTAAGTCCCTTCACTATTCACTAATCTCTAACCACTAATCTCTAACCTCTAACTACTCGCTCGGCTTTGCCGCTTGGCTCGTCCAAGAACCTCTAACCCCTATTTATACACCTTCATCGCCCGATCCATCTCCCTGCGGTCCTCCTTCTCCTTGAGGGTCTGACGCTTGTCAAACTCCTTCTTACCCTTACAGAGAGCGATGTCCATCTTCGCACGACCCTTGTCGTCGATGAAGATGAGCAGGGGCACAATGGTATAACCCGTCTGCTTCGTGGCACTCTCCAGACTGCGTATCTCCTTCTTCGTCAGCAACAGCTTGCGGTCGCGCTTCATCTCGTGGTTGTTGTACGAGCCGTAGAAATAAGGACTCACGCTCATACCCTTCACCCACATCTCACCGTTGATGATGGTACAGTAGGTATCCACCAGACTGGCTTTTCCCTGACGGATGCTCTTGATCTCCGTACCCGTCAGGACGATACCTGCCGTGTAGGTCTCAATAAAGAAGTACTCAAACGAAGCCTTCTTGTTGCGTATCTGTATCGGACTCTTCTTCCTGAGTTGTTCCTCTGTCTTATTCACCTTAATGATTTACGATTTACTTATTTACGATTTACGATTGGATAGTTGCGAAGCGTTCGATGTTGTCATCGACGTAGTGGGCAATCATTTCCGTCCACGCCTCCTCGTTCTCGATAAACTTATCGTCCATATCCTCGAAGTCGGGGAACTGCTCGAAGAGTGCCATAAACTCCTCATCGCTCAGTTCGACCTCTATCTTCTCACGATGCTTCAGCCAGAGGGTGTGGGCATCGTAGATAAACTTCGACGGCTCACGCAGACCCCATTGGCGCAGGGCCTTGGCGAAGGGGTTCTTGAAGATAAAGGGGCCATAGCCGTTATAGATCAGCTGGACGAATCCGCCGTCCATCAGCTCCTCATGCAGGATATCCCACGAGAGCAGGGTCAGCTGGTCACTGTTCAACTCCCCCATGTTCTCTGCCGTCAGTTCACCGCCGATGGCATCATAGATGGCCTTCGTAAACACACCTAAAAACTCATCCATTCCCTCCATCGCCGCCTTCTGCAGATCAGCATCCTTCACGATTACCTCTTTCATCCAATCTATAAACTCTAAACTATAAACTTTAAACTACTCCCCCAGTTCATACGGTCCCGATGGCAGCGTACGCCTGAGGATCTCGATCATCACATCCTTCCCAGGAATCACCCCATAACTGCGCAGGATACTCTCCACCGTCTTACGGGCCAACTCCGGATGGTTGTTCTCCTCACTGAGGTGACACAGCCATACGTGGCGCAGATGCTCCGACATATTCTCAGCCAGTGCCGTACCACAGTCTTTATTCGACAGGTGACCACTCTTGCTGGCGATACGTTTCTTCAGATACTCTGGATAAGGACCGCTCATCAACATCTCCACATCGTGGTTAGCCTCTATCACGAGATAGTCGGCGGCACTGATGGCCTCACAGATCTCATCGGTGATACAGCCCACATCGGTGATGATCACGAAACAGACGCCCTCAGCCTTGATCTCATAGCCCAAATTCTCACTGGCATCATGGGGCACATGGAAGGGTTTGATACAGAAATCGCCCAGATTCAACTGCAACCCTGGTTCGATGCTCACCTTCAACTCTGGTGCTATCTTCCTTGTGATGCAGTAGTTACCGTCTATTCCCTTGTGTACGAGACTGGTCGCATAGACCGGCACCTTGTAGTCATGACTGAAGGAGCCAACCGACTTGATGTGGTCAGCGTGATCGTGGGTGATCAGCAGATGATTGACCTTGTTCAGGTTCACACCATAGTCCTTACAGTGCTTCTTCAAGGTACGTATACCTACGCCGATATCTATGATGAGTGCGTCTGTGGCGGTGCTGAGATAGTAACAATTACCACTGCTCCCGCTTCCAAACGAAATAAACTTCAACATCTTATTTTAAATTTTTGTGCAAAATTAAAAAAAAACGAGCAAAACACCAAATATTATTTGGATTTTTAACTCATTAGAACGGCAGTCCCACAGCGAAGTGAAAAGCCAGGTCCCTGCTCAGTCGCGGATGAATCAGCGGATAATGATCCTCCTCCTCAGTCTTATACGCTGGATTCACCGCCTTCATACCGAGGTCGAAACGCAGGATGAAATAGTCGAAATTCAGACGGACACCCAAACCATAGCTGACGGCCAGATCCCTCAGGAAGCTGCCTATCTGGAACTGTCCACCAGGCTGATCCTTATAGTCGCGCAGCGTCCAGATATTTCCTGCGTCGACGAACAAGGCACCGCCGAACTTCCAGAACAGGTGTGTGCGATACTCCAGGTTCAGGTCGAGCTTCAGGTCACCCGTCTGTGTGATGAAGTTGATCTGCCCGTCCTTGTCCTTGTAACTGCCAGGCCCCAGACTTCTCACGCTCCAGCCTCTCACGCTGTTCGCACCACCCGAGAAATAACGCTTCTCGAAAGGCAGGATCCTACTGTTACCATAAGGATAGGCGATGCCGAATCCGAAGTGGAACACCAGCTGATCTTTGCTCAGCCTGCTCAGCAACTGCTTGGTGAAGTCGAAGTCACCCTTCACATACTGGGCATAGGCGATGCCGAAGAGCATATACTGCTGGTTCTCGTTCATCTCGGGCTTAAAGATGCGCGACGAGATGTTCAGCAGGTTACCCGCCGTCTCCACGTTCGTCTTCAGCGCATAGCGGCCGTTGTTGTACGTCCAGCCGAAGCCCATCTTCATGATAAAGAGGTCCTCGTAGTTATAGCGCAGGATGGCGTTCGAGTTCGTCGTATCGTCCAGATACTCTTTCTTGAAGGTCTCACTGATCCAGGGCATGAACACGTAGTTCAGGTCGATCAGGTCGATGCGGTAGCTGTCGTGATGACCCTGTGGCCGCCAGTTGTAGCGCCAGACGGCAGAGAGCACACGACGGTGGAACTCAGGACGGTCCTGCGAGTCGAAGGTCAGCGACACCTCACTCGTGGCGATAATCCTGCGTCTAACGTCCGAACTCAGGAAGGGGAAGATAAACCTCGGGAAACTCAGTCGGCTCTCGATACTGTACTCGATGAAGTCCTGGTTCTTATAGCCCTCCAGCCCCCTGATAGCCTCGTAGGCACCACGCAGCTGCACACTGAACGTCTCTGCGCCCTTGAAGAGGTTACGGTTCTGATAGGTCAGCGAGGCCGCAGCTCCGAGGTCGCCAGCCGTGTTCGTACCCTCCGGCTGGAAACTGATGGTCGAGGGCTTGTTCGTCTGGATCTGGATACGGGTGTCGAGCAGCGACGTATCGGGCACAGGCTCAAAGTTGATGTTCGTATATCTCACGGCCCCCAGTCGTCCGAAGTGGTTGTAGGTGTTCTGCAGGGCACTGGCCGAATAGGGTTTGCCCTTCTCGATGAAGGTGTTCTCCTCGAGCACGTGCCTGCGCAGGTGGATCACCGTGTCGTTGGGCGCCCCACTCTCATAGACGATGTTACGGATGTCGTAATGGGCGTGCAGGGTGTCCTTGCCCTCAGCGGTATAGTACGGATGCACAATCAGCTTCACGTCCACCTTCTTCTCCTCGTCGTGCCTGCGCGCCTTGTAGGTGATATACTCCTTGTGGAACCTGAAGTAGCCACGATCCTGCAGGAACGAGGTGATCTCCGAGCGCTCACTGTTCAGCGCGTCCACACTGAACCGCTGCCCTATCCTGATCTGCATCTTCCTGTCCTCCAGCAGTCCTGCAATCACCGAGTCACGGATGTCCGAGTCGAAGTCGCTCACGAAGTAAGGCTCGTTGGGGTGCAGCACGTAGTAGGCGTTCACCTTCCTGCCCTTCTTGTCCAGGAAGAGCTCCACCTCAGCGTCGAGATAACCCTTGTTCTGCAGGGCCTGCCTCAGGATCTCACAGGTCTGTTGGGCCATCAGCGTGTCGTAGACAACGGGCGCCTCACCCATATTCCTCAGCGTACGGTTGATCCACGAGCTGTCCTTACCCGCCATCGCATACACACCCAAGGGAATCTTCAACGCATAGAACCATCGGGCGTTGCCCTTCTGACGGATATAGCTTTTCAGTTTCGATGGGTTGATGTCCTTATACTTCCCGTCGGCCACCACCCTCACGCGATCGAGCATATACACATCCTCGGGCAGATCACGCGTCGCCGAACAGCCACACATCAGCAGAGCGGCTGTCAACAGGGTCAGATAGGGCCTTATAAGCGACTTATTCATCAACATTCTTACTTGTAAGTTGCAAAATTACAAAAAAACTCTTAACTTTGCATCGGAATTAACGACTTTTTTGAAAATGATCAGCAAAAATCAACTGAAGTACATCCGTCAACTCGAACAGAAGAAATATCGTCGTCGCGAAGGACTATTCGTCGCCGAGGGCACCAAGGTGGTGGGCGACCTGCTCCAGCGCTATCGCCCAGAGGCTGTTTTCGCCACCGCCGACTGGCAGGCTCCCGCCGGCATCACCCCCCAGCTCGTCACCGACGATGAGCTCCGCCGCATCAGTTTCCTCCAGCACCCCCAACAAGTCCTCGCCCTCTTCCCCCTCCCCTCCGTAAACAGTCTACCGTCTTCTGTAAACTCCGAACTCTCCCTTGCTCTCGACGGCGTCCAAGACCCCGGCAACCTCGGTACCATCATCCGCATTGCCGACTGGTTCGGCATCTCCACCATCATCTGCAGCGAAGATACCGTCGACGCCTGGAATCCGAAGGTCGTACAAGCCACGATGGGCAGCATCGCGCGCGTGAACATTATATATAATAATCTATCCGAATTCCTCGACAGTCTGCCAGCCGACTTCCCCGTCTACGGCACCTTCCTCGATGGCGACAATATCTACACCCAAGAGCTCACTCGTGAAGGTCTGATCATCATGGGCAACGAAGGTAATGGCATTTCCGATGCCGTCAGGGCAAAAGTAAACCGTCGGCTGCTCATCCCCGACTTCCATCAGGGCGAAACAGCCGACAGTCTCAATGTCGCTATCGCTACCGCCATCACCTGCTCCGAATTCCGCCGCAGGCTATAACGGATTTAAGCTTTTAAGAACTCTATCTTCCTCCGATTATCTTTCGGTCTTACCGCAAAATGCAGCCAACAGGTCGAGCCGTGTTGCTCTAACAGCAGTTCATCAAACTCTTGAAATGTTGCGCTGTTGCGCTGTTGCGCTTAGGATAGCATGATGCCCGTTTTTCGGAAGTTGCCCTTAAAGGGACCCTCTTTAAACTCACCTATCCTCTCAATCAAGTGATCCTTCAGCAGTCGGCAAATCTTCATGCGCGCTGATCCTGAACTATTCAGATTAAACACGCGCATCACATCCTCTGTAGTGAATTCATCAGCCAGACGAGAGAAAGCTTCAGAGGTCTTCTTACTACGACGAACGTTCACATTCGCATCACGTAGCTTATTGTCGAAATAAGCCTCGGCCATGGCTCCGAAGAAATGACGCTGACAAGCGTACTGGATATTAACAATTAACTCTGCCAGTCGCCAATCCGTCTCGTCCGTCTCAAACTCACCATACCAGAAATCGCCATCCTTCTTCAGCTGCTCCCAGTGGCGCATCACGATAAACGGAGCCGAGAAGTTCAGACCATGATAAGCACAGCGCTTCAACAGCATCTCATCAGCCTTGGATTCATTCTCCTTGGCATCCTCCATACGTCGAGCCGTCCAGTCGTAGAGTTCATCTACAATCTTGTCGACACTGAGCAAGCCCTTCGTTTTGTCGAGCTTAAACGCCCAGGCTTTCAGACGGCCATCGCTCTCGAAATCCACATGACTCTCGCGCTCCATCATCTCGAAGTTGGTGGTTGGCAGAGGAATACAAGTCAGACGCGTTGCAAGACCAGATCCGAAATTCTGCTCATTGACCATCTTCTTCAGGGCTATAGGCGTGCCAGTGTAGATATAGTTCCAGACTACGAAGAAATCATGCAAGATGGAGTCGGTATTCGAATACGCCTGACCGTCCTCTTCGTTGTGGAAGGCTTTAAGCTGGAGACTCTGCTTGTCGATGTACGCCCCACCCTTTTGCAGATTGAGCGTGTTATCCAGCTCAGTGTCGAATGTGAGCATGTGCAGTTGCATCATCTCGCCATCCACCTCCTCTACCGAGTTCACCATGTCCTGAATGAACTGGGCGTTAGAAGTACGAGCCGGATGCACACGGACGACCACCTTCGGCTTCTTGGGTTTCTCCTTGTTGGCACCCTTGGTGCGCATCTGCTCACGATAAGCGTTGATGGCTTCCCTACCTGGTTTATCTGCAAAGATAATAGGAGCTGCCAAGAGCTTATACAATCGCGTGGCAAATGACTTACCAGATGCAGGATCGCCAATGATGAGTGTCGAGTTGTTGAGTCGTCTCAACTCTTCAGGTCGATGGTAGAAGCGATAGGTGCAGCGCGTCATCAAGGTCATCATCAGCCCACCAGCAACGAACAGAGCCGCCACATACTGATTACGCTTCAACCCCTTGCAGATATCCTGTAGGATAGGATAATCCTCAAACATCGCCTCGATCTGTGCGCCCCACTCCCAGAGCCAACGAGCCATATCATCATCGGCTAACGCCGCCGGCGACGCCTTCGTGCCTTTCGTAATCTCCTGATACGTCTTACCAGTTGCCCCTTGGATCGCTTCGAGCATAGCCTTTGATGGCAGAGAGCTTGCATACTTCTTCTCTTTCTGAGCGACGCAATCGGCAGCACTGTCAACAGTCTGCGTGACGTTCTCGTTACGCTCGTCGATGATCTCCTGTACCCACGGCTGCGCCTCGACAATCTTCTGGACTGTAACCTTGTCGCCGTCGAGCATAAGCAGCAGGTCAGTGGCCAGTTTGAGCGACTCCTTGTGTCGGTTGGAATCGTCTGCACAGGGCAGCTTCTCAGCATAACGCTGATCAATAATAGACTGAACATCATAGCCTCTCCACTTTATCGATACTGGCTCACCATCCATCTGGCCGACATCCCCAGCCCCTTCCACAGCAGCTTTATTGGCCAAATTATCAGTCTTAGTAGCACCACTACGATTAGCCCTATAGTCAGGCTCATATTTTTTAGCAAATTCTTGGTTCTCATATGTAAAAAGTTCGTTGTTAATAAATAGAATATCCGATTCCTTGCAGATGAAGCTCATGCGGCTGGCATCCTTGCAACTTTCGTCAACCTTCACACCTAAGATCTTCGCCATCGAGTGTTGGTTATCGATAAGATTACCCTCTTTGGGGTCAGCCTTGAAGACCACCTTGAGCCCCTTGCCACTTGGCGTAATGTAAACGAGCAATATACGTGACCATCCGTGTGATCCTTGCCAAGAATCAAAAACCGCCTTAGGGTCGTCAATGTGATCAATGTCCATTACAACAAGACCTGAAAGACGAGTAGCCGCCTGCTTGCGCCAGGCACCCACGATTCCCTTCTTCGATTCCGTCTCGTCAAAGGTAGCTTGGAAAATAAACGCAGGCAGCCCACGTTTCAACTTCTGATCGCCAGTCTCACGGAACTTGTCTATGGCTTCGTTCCATTTCGTCGCCCTGACGAGGGCCCAAAACTGGGCCTCGTCTACTGGCAACGTCGGATTAAAGAAATTCTTCTGATAACAAAATCCCATATTTTAGTTATTCTGTCGAAAAACTATACTTCATCCAGGATGTCATCGATGGTCTTTTCGCGAAACTCTGCGAGCTTCTCCCTGAGCATTGCCGACATGGCGGCATCCAGTTCGCGAGCCATGACCTCTGTTATTCGAGGCACCCCTAACTCCTTCTTGACGGAGTTGAAGAACTTGATACGCTGAGGACTCTCCTTCACCCATCCGTTCTCCAGCGCACAGATCAGGCGATCCTTGGCGCGCTTATTCGGGCACGTACGGTTGTACGCCTGAAAGGTTAATTTACCTGTGTTCTTTTCGATAAACAGAACACCTTCTACTCTCTTACCACTGACGAGCTTCTTTAGCAGCTCGATTGCATTCATGACGAATACATACTTCTTTTGCATATTAAATGATTACTCGAAAAATCTCTTTGCCTCCCACTCGCGACGAAGCTCCAATCCTCGAAGCCTCTTGCCACCAGCGTAGACCCATCGCTTGAACTCCTTCTTGATGGCGCTCTTGCTGCCCCCTTCTCGGATGACCTTCAGCAGGGTGGAACTCTTCAGTCGACCGATGCCCAGGTTAAAGGTGAACGATACCAGTGCGTCGAACTGCCCTTGTGTCTGGGCTACATTCAATTCCTGCACCTGTTGTGCTACCTCTCTGACATCATCCTTCAGCAGTTCCTTTGCCCAGTACTTCGAGATACGGTCGCCCATCTTCACGTTCTTGGTGTGACCATAGCCGATAGTCGGAACGCCTGCACAATCCTCGTAAGCCTCCAAAGAGAGCCCTTCCATGACCATCAATTGAGTCATCAAATTTTCACTTACCTTCATAAAATTTCCTTTCTTGTTCGAAATATTAATACTAAAGTTTTATTGTTTTGCGATCACCCAAGCCTGCATTCTCCAAGCCTTCTCGAAGATGCCAGTCATCGCAGATATTATTACTATCCACCTGCTCGCCTGTGAGCGTACATATACGTTCGCCTTTTTTATCGAAGCCTTTAAACTGGCATGAGGCACAGCAGATATTGATCTTGATACCAAACTTGTTTTTGAATATTTTCACTTTTATAATAAAGTCGATAGGGTTAAATAATCCGTTAATATTTTCTGAGTGGTACAGGCCAGTCAAACGTCTTGTCTGGTTCCAGCCATACATGAAGCATGACGCCTGCGAAAAGTGATAGCCGGCTGAAAAAGAAGAATTTCTCCTCTCCCACTCTGAGCTCGTAGCCGTTTGGCCGTGTTTGTATGTTTAACAACTCTGGCCATGACTTTTGCCGATACCGGCGGCCGTTCTGCATGCAGTTTTTCTCCTGCATACCCTCAATTGAAAGTCCTACTTCCGTTTGAGATTTCAAAATGTTCAAATTCATACGCTAAATTATTTAATATGTGAAACTTAAATTCTTCATGAAATCATTCGGTTGCCCGACGTGTTTCTTTCTGAATCACGATGCAAAGTTAGAACGAATTTCAATGCAAAAAAAGAGAAAATAAGCCCTATTCGGGTGCCACACGAAGCACACGAAGAAATAGTAGGGTTTCACACGAAGCACACGAAAGCGGGCATAAAAAAAGCACCAAATAGCGAACTATTTAGTGCTTAATCCTTGATAGATGTCTTTCACAATCTGTTGTATTCGGCTCCTCCTGTCCCTGTCCACCTGATAGTTGTAGATCGTAGAGGTCCATTCTTTCATCGGAGGCAGACAATCGTTCTGGATAAACCAGCAGGGACATTCCAGTCGCAACAGGTCGGTATATGACTTATAGCGTTTGTCGCCCCTCTCATCCAGCTTTACCTTGGTCAGCACACCCGGCAGCAAACGGTCGATATCCGAAAAGAAGTCTGTATGCCCTTTCAAGGTCAACTCCCTTCCTATATAATAATGGTACGCGATATAGGGTGCCACCCAGTCGCGACCTGAGTCGACGTCCATTCTGGGCAGCACATTCATGATCGCCTGTCTCAGACGTTCCTGACTCTCCATCGTGCCAAACTTGGTGGCATCGAAGAATTTCAAGTCCACGAACTCATAAGAGGTCGTAGGGGGTTCCTCCTTCTTTCGTGGCGAAACCCCAGGCATCGTGAACACACAGTCTTTGAAGTCGCCCTTAAACACCTGGCAGTCCTTCATGTGAATGTTTATATCACTCATTGCCGTCCTTATCCCTACCTAAAAATTCAGAATTTGTGATATTTCCAAAGAATGCCTGACCACCGTTGAATGTTTGCTCGAATTTGGGTTGTTCAGGCTTACCGGGTAGTAGCACTACATTGCTAATGACCTCCAACAATCTTGTCTTCACTTCGTCGGGTACAGTATCCTCAATGAAACCACGAAGTATCGAAGCCGTTGCGAGATTCATATCACGTGTGTTCATAAACTCACGCACCTTATCTATAGAGAGCAGCAGATACTTCTCCAACATGAAAACAATGGCCTTCTGTATCAGCTCCTGTTCCGAAATTGGGGAGACGGCTGTCCGTTCATTCTCTTTAGCCTTCAGTGTATGGATCACTTCCTCCTGAAGCTGACACTTTTCCATCAGAGTCCTGTTTTCTGCTGCGAAATCAAGCCTTTCCGACTCAGACTTTGCCAGCTGAGCCTTCACGTTGATATAATCCTCTTCGAGCCTCTCATATTTCATTTCCAGTCGGGCATACTTCACCTCCTGACTACTCATAGCCTGGGTAAGGGTCAAGATGTCCCCACATGATATTGCTATCTTGTCTTTTCCTTCTTCCATCAATCAAAAAGATTATGTTGTTTGTATTTCTAGTCTTCCTCAAATGTTCCTCACATCGGGACTGCAAAAATACAAAATTTCCAGAAGTTATAGGTATGAATCTACAACTTTTTTTTGGCTTTAATATATTTTAGCAGAAAGGCTCCTTTGATAATTATTCCTCTGCCACTTTCAAAGATTCGTGATTTATGTTCACTTCCTTGGCTGATGCTTGAGAAGTTGGCCCACCATTATCTGGTGTGTAATACATCTCCACATACTTATAGGCTTTCTCAAAGACCTCATTATCCTTGATCTTATATTTCAGCCAGAGGATGGTGCGCAACATCTTGCGAACCTCGTTTTGACCTGTCACCGTTTTAAAGGCATTGCTGAAACGACGCACGATGCTTACCACCTGCGTATCGATGTCATTCACCACATTCTCAACCACGATAGGCGTTTCTGGCGTCTTGATACTCTCAAAGAGTTCTGTCAGAGCCTATGCACATCTGCTCAGTTACATTGTCTTCGTTAAAGTATGCCATATCGTTTAAAGTTTACTTAAAGTTCGCTTAAAATATGTACGATTTATATACGAATTATACACGAATTATATACGAATTATATACGAATTACTTTCCAATAGCCTGTTTTGTTGCTGCCCACACGGACAATAAGCCCTGCAAGTTTCAGCGCATTGATATACGTTTTTACCTGACGCTCAGAAAGAGAAACTTTCACACCTATTTCCTCAGCTTTCAGCCCCGGATGAGCTTTCAATACCTCCAGCACCCCAAAAGCTTTCTCAGATAGTCCAGGAAACATATCGTGCAGTTTATCGTGCAGTTTATCGTGCAGTTCTACTATTTCTTCTTCTGTATCTTCATAATTCTCCATCGCATCCAGCAAGCATCTAAGCATAAATTCCACAAAGGCAGTACTATTGCCAGCAGCATCGCACTTAGCGATGACATTGTAGTAATCCTGCTGATGTTCCTTAACGATGGTTTCAACAGGCAGCCATGCAAATATACCTTTCCAGCGAGATAACAACATTGTTTGCCAGAAACGGCCCATACGGCCATTACCATCTATAAAGGGGTGGATAAACTCAAACTCGTAATGGAACACACACGAGTGAATCAACGGATGTTCTTTCGTTGTCTTTACCCAATGGAATAGGTCACCCATCAGTTGTGGCACACGATCAGCAGGAGGCGCCATGTGCAGGCAGTTACCATTCCCATTAAAAACACCAACCCCGTCATTTCGATAATGTCCAGCTTGTTTCACCAAGTCTTTCATCATCAGGGCATGAGCCTTCTGCAAGTCCTTCTCTTTGAAGGCATCCAGTTCTGGCATCAGGCGATAAGCCTCTATAGCATTCTTCACCTCTTGTATCTCGTCAGGTGCACCCAGCACTCGCTTGCCATCAATGATATCAGTTACTTGTTTAAGCGACAGGCTATTGTGCTCAATGGCCAGCGACGAGTGGATAGTCTTAATCTGACTCTTCTTGCGCAAATAAGGAGAAGGAGCGTTCTCACCCAACCTCATGTTTATTATGCCAACTTGCTCTGATATCTCCGAAATCAGATGAAGCATTTCTGACGTTATATCGAATGGTGGTTTGTACATACCCTATATATTTTCGTTAATGAGTGACTTGATTTTTTTCTTGCTCAACTTTTTCTATACTTATGATTTCCTAACAAGAGATAAACATAGTATTCTCCTGTTGGCGACATGTGACTCCAGCCATACCATTCATTTACGAAATCCTCTTGTTCTTGGTAAGTGCCCTCAATCCAATTGGCATGTTTTTCGCTAGAAGTCTTATACATAACTATCATACGCTCCCACTTATATCTCTTCTCCCGTCTCCCATGTTGCGAAGCACGTACTCTATAGTCAACGGTAATTCCAATCTTCACGTACTTATAGTATCGTTTATACTGCCCAATACTACGATTGAAATGTTCCAAACATTGATCACACCATCCCGTTATATGTCTATCATCTACTTGCATATCCTTACAGGTTTTCGTTAATGAGTGACTTGATGACTTTATCTATTGCGTCAACTGATTTGCGCAGCTCTGAGATTGATTTGTCGGCAAAATCCTCCAGGGTGACGAAATATAAAAATCTTCAATTTATCCATGATTTTATAAAATAGTTTTTAGGATCCCTATTGTTTTATATTCAAAAGAATCGTCCAACTCTATCACTTCATAGTCCCTATTCAAAGGCATTAATTCCACCTTTGTGTGTTGCCATCCTTCTTCTGTCACAGCTTTTTCGCTATAGTACTTCTTAATAGTGTACTTGCCGCCATATTCTGAATCGTAGTCACAACATTGAGTGAGGACAATCTCCCCGTTACGCGAGCCAGCATGATACCATTCAAATACACACAAATCATCGTCATGAATTTTTGGTAGCATAGAATCACCCTTTGCATGAACAACAAAGTGTTTTTCGGGGTCAGGTTTGAAACCATATCCTGAAACATCTACCCAGCCTTCTACCTCCGGAATATCACCATCTTCAAAATAGCCGCAAGCTGCCCTTATGCTATACAATGGAATAAAGCCTACCTTATCAGATCTTCGCTGGAAGTCATGGTCATCAATGATAATTGTTCGTGTAGGAAACTTTTCTTCTTCTGCAGCTTTCAGCACACCAGTATTCATTTCAACAATCTCAGCTTGCTTCCTCTGACAACGTTCAAGGAACTCTGCAACTTTGGGATTGCAACAATATACAAAGCAACCTTTTTTACCTCTAGACATTAAAACACGATAAGCGTTTCTAATGTGACGAGTGTATTCTTGTGAATCGCTTGACTGAACAGCTACATTGTTGCCAACTTGTCCAATTAGACAGTCGTTCTCTGCATCATATTGGATATCAGGACCAAGAATGACACCGATATAATCTATCTCGAAACCTTGAATAGAGAAGATACATCCGACTTGGTTAATCCCTTGCGGCTCAATAGCCCATGTGTCAGCCGAACTTGCATACTTGTCACGGAATTGACCTCTTGCTCTTACATTATTCGTTTCCCAAGGCATTTCAAAATCACCAATCCTGACATCCTTTACCAAATCTCCGTCTGATGCCAGTTGGGTTGACCATCGCCAACAATAACCAGCGGCAATACGGGATACTTGCTTAGGAGTAGCATGAGGCTTGTCGAGCGATTTTATCTTGTCGTAGAGAGCTTGTGGTGTACCATATATTTGAAAGTCGTATTCGTTCTCACTAAACGAAGTCCTTACCTGTTCGTAGGGTTTGTATAACACCTCATCCAGCCAGTCAAGATAGTTATCAGAGCCGTTGCAACGGAACTGTGATTTCAATTCTAACTCAATAATATTGATGGGAGTTTTCAATGTACTCTTCACTTCCGCAATACAATCTTCTTTCGTCAACTCACGGCGTAAATCACTAATCTTAGCATCAAGCTTAGCTATCTTTCCATAGTTCTGTGGTATGGGGTTGGCTGCAAGTAGCGCTCTGTCAGATTCGGCTTTGGCCAAGGCTTTTTTATTCTTCTGTATTTTCTGATAAAAATCTGTATTGGAATAATTTGCCACACTTATTGCGTAACTCTTCGCAGCCGCCTTTATATCATCAGAATTACCAATCTCATCTGTTTTAATGGCTTGCTTATCGTCGATGAAGAATACGCAGACTTTTGAACAATAGATGAGCGATGTAACCTGAGAAAGATAGGTCTGTTCAAAGAACTTATCTCCCATGTAATTGGCAGACTTCTGAACTCTGTGTGCTTCGTCTACCAATAACAAATCCACTTCACTCTCTTCAAAGTAATGAGGTTTGAAATGGAAAATATTAGAAATCAAGTCACTCGCATTAAGACTGCTACCATCTTTAAGGCTGATGTTCTGGAGTCTCTCACGAAGTGACTCACGCAGAGCTTTTGAACGCGTCGTGAAATACATATTCGAGGCCTTGCCTTCCTGGGCCATTTGTGCCAAAACATGTAGGGCAATCACAGTTTTTCCTGTTCCAGGGCCGCCCTTAACAATAATGACGGTCTTACCCGTCTTCTTGCTTGCCTTTCTTACCTCAGCAAAAATGGTTTCACTTGCTGTAATCTGGTCGTCAAGAAGCGAGAACTCCGTAATGCCCTTAAACATATTGGCAGCGGCATCAAGAAGCGTTTTTGACTGACGTATGCGGCTAGTGGTTACTCGATTGAATATTTCCAATCCTGAACCATTACATAGCAACTCATGAATTCGCTCGGCTAATGGTTCTATTTCGTTACCAGAGTAAAGTCTGTGCTGATCTAATATCGCACGGTAATGATTTGCATAAAGTGCATTAGGGGTTGCATTACTATCGTAATTGTAGCAATAAGCCAAGCCCTCCAAATTGGTATCATCAGCATTCAACTCCTCAACGAAGTTCAATAGATGTGTCTGATAGTTAAGAACTTGTTGAGAGGGGTGGCAAACTGCTCTGTAACCGCCACCCGTAAAGGCATCAACCTTGAAAACACCCGTATCATAAAGCTCACTAACAGAATTGTTGCCCCATTGTTTAAGTTCTATGTGAATAACGTTCTTGCGGCCATTATTCCCCTCGCCATAGAGCATACAGTCTATACGGCCCCCATTGGGTACTTTGTACTCAAACGAAACAATAATATCATCAGGAATCTGACTCAATTCCAAAAGGTTTCTGACACTGGGTGCATTACTTTGCCACGAACGTATTTCGCTGTCACCACCTCCAATGTGATTCAAACGTGCACCTTCGCGCATTTTCGGAATGAAGCGATTCAAAATAACGTCCTTAACAAAGACATCTTTCGTGGCACTATATGCTACTCTACTCATACACTCTACAACTCGTTATATTTAGTTGCTTTGCCTTTTGCTTTCTCCACAGGATATTTTTGAGCATTTCGTTCTATTTTTTTCAAACAGATATCCTTAATGTCAATGCCATATTTATCGGCAAGCATAATGGCACACAGGAAAACATCTGCCAGTTCTTCTTCAACTTTAGCTCTATTTGCTTCTTCTGCATTCTTCCAAAGGAAGCACTCGTTCAGTTCAGATGCTTCAATAGAGATACTCAATGCCAAATTCTTTGCATCGTGAAATTGTTCCCAATCTCGTTCTCGATTGAAATCTCTAAGCTTTTGTACTATTTCTGAAAAATCACTTCTTTCCATTTTTTATCTGTGATTATATAACTCTAAGGTTTTATACATGCGCTGGCGCACATCATCCCAATGACATCCCTCAGGTATCACAAAGCGGTGCTGTTCTGGCAATGCGGCAAATTCCTCATCACCATCAGAGAGCTCCAAAGCTGCCTTCGTCTCTTCATCATACACATCGCTGATGCGCTTGAAGTAAAGCAATGGAGTTATATATTCTTTAAAGGCATCCTGAGAAACTGGTCCACGGAGAATATTACAAGCCTCATACAAGAAGTTGTATAACTCCTTACTGGTGCCTATCTCCTCAGCCTGTTTGGAAGCCTTTATTGATTTCTTCGCCATATTTATAATTTAAGTTTGTGATGCAAAGATACAACAAAAATCGCAATTACACAAAAATAATACTATTTTTGTCGCTATTTAGTTCAATTTGTCTCGCAAATATAATATATTTGTCATCAAAACAAGAAAAAGTTCTGTTCTGGTTTTCGCCATATTAACACCCTATTTTTTTATACATTGTCAACTGTTTCAGAAAAAGTGTCAACTATTTCAGAATAGGGTTGTCAACCAATTCAGGAAAAGAGCAATAAACTGTCACCATAATCATGCATTATCTTTTCAAATGTCGCTATGCGCAACAGCGCAACAGCGCAACATTTGAAAAATTAAAATTTCGCAGTAAAGTATATATATATCTTATTAATAATAATATATTATAATATATTATTATTAATATATAATTATTGTCTGGATTTTCGTAAAATCAAAAAATCCAGATGTTGCGCTGTTGCGCTGTTGCGCTCTGCGATTTCGTGGTTGAATTAGGGATGACCATTGAGGGGCTAATTAATGGCCGTAGCCGACTAAATGGGCAGTCGTAGCCGACCTAATCGACGATCGTAGCCGACCTGGTTTAATAGCCTCTTATCGGGGCTTTTATACACTAAAAATAATTAAAAAATAATTGGCAAATAATTTGGTTCGTATTACTTTATTTTGTACCTTTGCCATTGCAAACGTTAAGTTGCAATGGCGAGTGAAGGCTGCGGCTCAGCGAAGGCCAAGCGAGCTTGTCTCCGCATTCACCTTGCACTTCCCTTGCAGTGTCAATCATGAAAGACAAAACGCGGTAGGTGGCCAGCCGATGTAGATGGTCACAACAATATTCTAATATCACGAACAACAATTTAAAATTATGGCAACACAGAAAATTGCAATGGGGATTAATCTCCGACAGAACAAGATCGAGGGCTCATCGGCCTACGGCAAGTATTATCCTGAGGTAGACCAGCAGAAGACCCTCTCGCTGCGAGGATTCGCACAGCACATGACGGATCACGGCTCGCTCTACGGACGCGCCATCGTCGAGGGTGTGCTGATGCAGATCACCGAGTGTCTGCCCGAGCTCGTGGCACAGGGCGTGCCTGTTCAGCTTGGCAGTCTGGGCACCTTCTACCCCACCGCTGAGGTGAAGAAGGACGGTGCAGTGCTGAACATCGCGGCCATGGACGGCCTGAATCCGAATGACATCGTCAAGGCGATCCACATCCGATTCCTGCCCGATTCCACCAAGCTCGACAACCTCTGCGGTCCTAAGTTCAAGGATGCCTGCACGCTGGAGCTGCGCAACATCATCGCAACACAGAAGGTGACCATCAATGGCAAGGAGAAGAGCGTGACCACACTGAAGCCCATCGCTACTGCGGTAGCTGAGTGGAAGGCAGCCAACGGCGAGAGCAACGGCTCTGAGAGTGGTGGTTCTGGCTCAGGTTCGCAGAACAGCGGTAACAGCGGTTCACAGGCTGAGAGCGTAATGGCTCCGAACATCACTGGTCAGACTCCTTTCACTGAGTCAACTCAGGTAACGATTCAGGGTCCTCAGGGCGCAGAGATCCGTTACACCACTGACGGCAGCGCACCTAGCGTAGAGAGTACGCTCTACAGTGAGCCCTTCACTCTGACTGACAGTGCAACTGTCAAGGCGATCGCTATCCTGAATGGTGAGACCTCTGAGGTAGCTTCTAAGGAGTTCAGCAAGGGCAGCGGCGGCACCAGCTTCGACACTGGTAGCTAATCAGAAAGGAGGTAGCGTATGACAAAAAAGGAAACGCTCAAATGGACGCTGCAGATTCTCGCTTCGATTATCTCGGCGGTGCTAACAGCACTCGGAACGACCAGTTGCATGGGGCTCTAATAGAAGAGAAAAGTGAAAAGTGAAAAGTGAAAGAATCCTCGCTCAGTGATGGGCGGGGATTTTTTATGCCAGACGTTTAAGCATTTCGAGGAGGACTTTCCAGATGTCTTCGACGGTGGAGAGTTCGACGCGCTCGCTGGTGGAATGGGGCTCGACGATACGGGGGCCGATACAGGCTATCTCGATGCCTGGGAATTTGCTGACGAAATAGCCGGCTTCGAGCACGAAGTGCATGGCTACCATACGGGGGCGCCAGCCTAAAACGTCGTTGAAGGTATCGGAGGTCAGCTGCATGAAGGCTGAATCCTGATGCTCGCGCCAGGCGGGAGCCATCATGACCTGACGGCTTGTGGCGCCATTTGCCTCGAAGACATGGGCAATCTTTGTAGAGAGTTCTCTGAGCGTGGAGTTGATAAAGCTGCGGGTGTGGGTGCTCACGAAGATGCAGCTGTCGCGTGTCTCGACGATACCGATATTGTTGGAGGTCTCGACGGTGTTGGCCATCGTGTCGCTCATCTGGATGACGCCTTGTGGAATTTGACTGAGGCAGTCCATCAGGATACGGAACGACTTGCGCTTGATGACAGTTGGCTGGCGTTCGCAGGTCTCGACCTTACAGAACATGTAGGGATCGGTTTCTCCGTAATAGAATTTCAGCCAGTTCTTGGCGACAATCTGTTGCTGGACAACGAAACTGGCATAACCACCTTTCTGCACGCACAGGATGGCCTCGGCAGAAGAGGCGATGGAAGCGTTGGCCTCGCCCATCCTCAGACTGGCGATGCGAACGTCGCACAGGATATGGATGAATTGGAGGAGACGCTTCATGGCGACGACGGCACTGGCGCGACCTTTGTTGATGTCGACGCCTGAATGGCCACCCAAGCCGCCTGTGAACGAGACACGGAACCACTGATGGCCGTAGGTGGGCGAAGGCTCACGGGAAGTGGGAATCTCGTGGAACTGCAGACAGGCTCCTGCTGCACCTGTCGTGATGGTGTCGTAGTCCTCTGAGTCGAGGTTGATAACC
>JAEEGI010009601.1_pt1 | contig 21164 bp, 21 predicted proteins | sample 8958751 | NCBI WGS metagenome assembly JAEEGI01 (sample SAMN16246545, study PRJNA631951) | gut metagenome | biome: gut microbiome; feature: rumen; material: KS-attached | host: Bos | place: Iran: Karaj | collected 2018-10 | reverse complement strand
GCATTCCCATAAAAATCCAGCCGTAAAGCCAGCTAAGCGTCCCTGCGGGGATAAATAAAAGAAGTCCTATAAGAATGATTCCTACGACAATTTTAGTAATAGCTTCTTTAAGAAGTTCTTTTTTCATAGTCCCTCCCGTTTTTACGCCTGCTTATATCACTTATAGCCTTTTCTCTCCTGCGCTCTATCTATAAGCTCATGCGCTTCCTTAAAGGCCCCCGGAAGATAATCCGCATGCCACTCTTTGCCTTCTTTTTCCTTTCTTTTTATCTCTGCCCATGCGGCGTGGAGTTCTTCCTCAGTCTCAAATTTCACATCGGTAAAAACATGCGGATGCCTGCGCTTCATCTTGTCTGCAACAGTCTTTGCCACATCTTCGAATGTAAAGAGTCCCTCTTCCTCAGCAATCACCGAATGAAACATCACCTGAAGCAAAAGATCTCCAAGCTCCTCCTTGAGATTCTCCGCATCGCCCGTCTCTTCAAGTATATTTATCCCGCCAATAACCTCTGCTGCCTCTTCTATGCATCCCGGCTTAAGACTTGCATGCGTCTGCGCCTTATCCCACGGACAGCCATTCTCGCTTCTGAGCGTCTCTACAATTTGTTTAAGTCTGTCAATTTGCGATGTATTCTTCATATGTTGGGGGAATCTCGCTTTCTGTAATAATGAGGTGAATCTGTAATTTCATAATCTACAATCTTGCAGTAATTATTGTTGAAATCTGATGCGGCGTAATCCGCCGCGGTAGTACATACTCACCATTATAACAGCAATGCGCTAAATAGTGGCTTTTTTATTTTATTACTCACTTGAAATATAACAAAGAGTTGCTTTGCAACTCTTTGCGCGCCGATGCGCGCAAGCTTTAGCTTGCATAATTCATCTGCGCATCGGTCGCATCCATAGCGGAGCGTTTTTATATCATAGGAAAGCAATTTCCTATGATATAAAAAAGACTCCCGAAAAAAATCTCTTTTTTCGGAAGCCAAATAATCATTTGTTTTAGAAAATCATCTTACAATATTTCTTTATTTTTTCTCTCCTGCCCACTGTCAAATTACGGCAAAAACTTCCCTGACGCAAGGTACAGCTCATACCAGTCGTGATGTGAAAGCTCAACTTTCGTGGCATCACAGATATCTCTGATATGCGTGGGATTCATTGTTCCGATAATTGCCTGCATCTTGGCGGGATGGCGAAGGATCCATGCAATTGCTATCGCTGTCTTAGATACACCGTCGCGGTCGGCAAATTCCGCAAGAGCCTTGTTAAGCTCGGGATAATCGGGATTGTCGATAAATGTTCCGCCAAACATTCCAACCTGAAGCGGCGACCACGCCTGAATCGTAATGTCATTAAGTCTGCAATAATCAAGCGCACTTCCGTCTCTGTTCAAAGACATATCGGTTGACTTGTTATTCATGTAAAGCGACTGATCGATAAGCTGCGACTGCTCAAGTGAAAGCTGCACCTGATTGATGACAAGCGGCTGTTTTACATATTTTTTAAGAAGCTCGATCTGCATCGGCATAAGATTGCTTACACCAAAACGGCACACCTTGCCTGCTTCTTCAAGCTCGTCAAAAGCCTCCGCAACTTCTTCCGGATCAAACAATAAGTCCGGTCTGTGCAAAAGAAGCGTATCAAGATAGTCACATTTAAGCCTCTCAAGGATGCCGTCAACACTCGCTATAATATTCTCTTTTGTCCAGTCAAACTCAGATCTCTCGGGGCAAATTCCGCACTTACTCTGGATAAAGATATTCTCCCTCTTGATCCCGGTAAGCGGAAAAGCCTCGGCAAAGCGTTCCTCAGCTTCGCCCATTCCGTAGCACGTTGCATGGTCAAAAAAATTGATTCCGCACTCGTAGGCTGTTCTTATAACCTCAGCGGCTTCTTTCGCAGAAAGAGACGGCATTCTCATGCACCCCTGGATAATAGCGGATGCGTTCTGCGGTCCGTTCATTATGTCAATATATTTCATCTGTGTTCCTTTCTGTCGCTATATTAGAATGGCGTTGTATCAGGGTCTGTCTCATATCCTACGCAGCCCTTAAGGTCAGCGATGCGCTTAACATCGGCTTCTTCAAGCTCAAAATCAAATACTTGGAAATTCTCCACAATTCTGGACGGAGTAACCGACTTTGGAAGCGGCAGATATCCCATCTGAAGACCGAAGCGAATGCAGATCTGCGCAATGCTCTTTCCGTATTTTTCCGCAAGCTCTTTCATCTCAGGAACATCAAAAATCTTGCCTGTTCCAAGCGGACTGTATGCTTCGAGGATCATTCCTTTTTCCCTGCAATATGCAACAAGCTCATCCTGCGTAGCGCCCGGGCAAAGCCTGATCTGATTGACCATAGGCTTGATCTTGGCAGTCTTCAAAAGCGCATCAATGTGATGCTGTCTGAAATTACTGATACCGATTGCGCGCACTTTTCCCGTCTCATAAAACTTCTCCATCGCTCTCCATGTCTCGGCATTAGCCTCCTCCCAATGGTCTCTGAACATTGCCGGATTGGGCCAGTGGATCAGAAGCATATCGACATAATCAAGCCCCAGCTTTTTTAATGATTCGTCAAAAGAGCTGACGGTAAGCTCATAGCTGTGCTTGTCATTCCAGATCTTCGTCGTAACAAAGATATCTTCTCTTACAAGGCCATTGCCTATAATGCCCTGTCTGATACCCTTGCCGACGCCTTCTTCATTTCCGTAAACCTGCGCCGTATCGATATGACGATACCCCGCATCTATAGCACACTTTACGCTTTCAACAGCAACATCCCCCTCAGGTGTCTGCCAGGTTCCGAATCCCACGCAAGGAATTCCGACTCCGTTTGAAAGCTTGTATACATCATTTTGCTTCATCCTATCTCGCCCTCCTATGTGTAATGATAAAAACTTTTAATATTGTACCATCTCTGTGATATCACCACTTATCATATTCTGCGATGTTAGCTGTTATTTTTTGATGTGAAACGCTCACCGTGCTTTTATTATCTCCTCCGCCATACCAAAAAGCTCATCGGATGTGATATTCTCATCAAATGTCATGATGCAATAATGTACATCAGCCACTTCAAAAACTGCACTTGATACATAAGTAGTCTCGCGTTCATCGCTGCCATAACTTATAAAAAAGTGATCGTCTGTTTCTTCGCGCTTAAGTTCTTCTTCGGTCGGAAAAATATCTTTTGACACGGGAAGTCCCAAATACTCATCACAATTGTAATAGACATTCACGCCTTTAACTGTCCGCATCTCATTAGCCCTTAAAGCAAAGCTCGGATCATCATCAATATGACCGTTTACCAAAGCAGATTCCATATTTACGCTGATTTGAGCCTTATTATCGCATACATACTCAATTCTTAACTCTTTAAATCGTCCTACTGTTTTGTCGCCATCATCCACTAAGTTCCAATCCTGAATATCCATCGAATCAAACTTATACCCGTTACTGAATGTTTCCACAGCAGCAACATCTATTCCCACTCTTTTCTCAAGTTTGGCAAGCCGTCCGAAGTCAGATGTTTTGGAGAAAAAAGTGTCAGGGCTAAATGAAGTGACAACTCCCGTAACCTTGCCTACTGCCGCTCCGCAGCCTCCGAGAACAGCCAGACATGCCGCAGTTACAGCAACAATCTTCTTTACACTCAGCTTTTTCTTTTTTTGCACAACATTCTTGAAACTCCCTACCTCAGTGAGTCTACCGACCATATCCTCCTTTTGATCTTTTGAAAAACAAAGTTCATTCATTGAATTTTTATAAGATACAATCATATTTTCATTCATAGATTTCACCTGCCTTTGCACCATATATGCCATCTTCTTCCATCTTCTTCCTAAGTTCCCGCCGTCCTCTCGAAAGATATTGCGAAACGGCAAGCTTCGACTTTCCCATGATCTTCGCAATATCTTTTACCGAATATCCTTCGTAGTAATAAAGATAGATACTCATTCGATAATTAACAGGCAACTTCTTTATCTCCTCCAAAAGATCTGAATCCGGCGTCTTCGGAGCTTCTTTTTCCTTGACCGCATCAAGTCCTACCGTTTTCCTTGAATAAGCGCTCCTTCTAAGGTCGTGGCATGCATTTATCGTAGTGCGTATCATCCATGCTTTTTCATATTCCTTTGTGTCAAAAGATAAATCACCGGTAATAAACTTAAGTAGCACGGTCTGGCATATATCCTCCGCATCAAACGTATGCTGCAGATAGTTGTAGCTGATTCGAAGGATCATATCCGAATACGTCTCCACCACCCGCCTTACTTCTTTTTCATCCATGTAAAATGCTCCTTTTCGCAGTATTTTGCCCTTCTACTTATAAAACGATTCGTAAAGGAAAAAACTGACAGTTGCAAATCATTTTTTATATTTTTTCTTATTTTTAAGCGTAGATCAACAGCCTTCACCGGATATACATGTTTTTTCCAAATTGAAAAGCACAGCCCCATTCTCTGAAGCTGCGCTCATACTCTTCTTCCCTAATTATTTTAATTCCAATTCGCCAGAATCTCCAACACATCACTTGGCTCTTTTGCAAAAATATTTGCTCCAATCTCTTCCAGATAAGCCTTGTCTCTAAAGCCCCACAGCACCGAAATGCACGGAAGATTCGAATTTTTTGCCGTAGCAAAATCAACCTCAGAATCACCGATGTATACCGCTTCTTCTGCTGAGCTTCCAAGTTCATCCATTGCTTTTACGACCATATCCGGTGCAGGCTTTCTCTTTATCCCGTCCTGCTCTCCGATCGCAACTTCTATTACTTCGGAAAAGAACTTCTGATTCAGCTCTTTTACCGCGGAATCTATCTTGTTGGAAACTATGGCCATCTTGTATCCGCGCTTTTTAAGTTCCCTCATAAGCTCGATGATGCCCTCGTAAGGCCCCGTCTTATCAAGGCAGTGCACATCATAATGCTCTTTGAACACAGGTATCATCTCATCTATCACTTCCTGCGAAGTTCCTTCCGGCACCGTAAGCTCAATTGCCCGCCTAATGCCGCTTCCAAACGCCTGCCTGTACTCATCGAGCGTCCTCTGCGGAAATCCGAATTTCTCCATTGTATAATTCACGGACGTTGTCAGATCGTCAAGCGTGTTCAGCACCGTTCCGTCCATATCAAAAATTACCGTATTTATCTTGCTCATAAAATAACTTCCTTTTGAATTAGTCTTGTCGCTAACTCCAAGCTTATCAGAAAGCTGAAGCTGTGTCATATTATTTTTTTCGCGCAATTCCTTGATAACAGCGCCTGTAACATATTGATTCATTCTCTCACCTCCATGTACCGATTGTAAATCTGCACATAAAGTCCCCACCACATACGTATTGTAGAGTTGCAGAAACACCCCCGAAATAATTATCAAAAAAACGTATTATCGGTTTTATCGTAATTTCGTGTGTAAAAGCAATATTTGTGTTCCTTTTTCACACTATTATAGTGAAAAGATACCTATCTTCAGAATAGTTTTCGCATTAACGAAAAAAGATTTACACTGAAACATTATTATTTTTTGAATGGATTATTAACCAAATTTCTTTTAGCAAAATTGTACACATTATACAAAGTTATAAAATACCGTTACATTCTTATGACTATTTTAGACATGTTTTAAGTAAAATTTTAGTGCAATATGCAATATATTGTTGCACATATTGCAAAAGTTGCTGTAACATTTTTTCATAATTCGAGTCATAATTAACGATAAAATCGGCAATTTCCACCTATACTATTTCCCCAAAACATGGTATCTTTATATCAATTTGTATGAGGAAAATAAAAATGAGAAGAAGCTATTTATCTATTGTGCTGATTGCAACACTTGCACTCACCGCCTGCGGTACAAATGCAAGTAATGCTTCGAATGTCACTTCCATATCAGTCGAAGATATGCCGCTTAGTGCAGAACCAGCAGACGATACAACTACACAGAATAATACAATAGCTACAAATGCATTCAAATTTAACGAAAATGTTTTCTCAAAAAAGGCCGCTACAATTTATGGCGAAAAAACAAAGGCTTCATTTTTCAATTTATGTAAAGCTTTGAAAGCCGGGGAAGATACATTCGAATGCCCCGATGAAGCCACCTATATAGAATGTATTGAAGGAGATCTTTTAAGTCACTTCTTCCCGGCTGCGGTGTCATGTATTTCAGCCGATGAGACAACCGGATTTGCGGACGGAGTAGGAAAGATTAAATACAATATCACAAAAGATGAGTTTCGTTCCCGAGAGAAAGCATTTGAAGATAAAGTTGTTGATACATTAAATGCAAACGTTAGTCCCTCCTATTCCGAGTTTGAAAAGGCTTTGAACTTATACGTATATATCTCACAGAATTTCGTTTATGATTATGAGATGTATGAAGATTACTTAGCCGGAAAAGGTGAAAATGTAGGAGCTTACAGAGCTTTAATGGATAGCAAGGGAATAAGCCAGGAGTTAAGCGATCTTTACTCCTATCTTCTTTTGCAGTGCGGCGTTGAGGCCGACATCATCAGTGGTTACAATATTAACGGCGATCATCAGTGGAGTTATGTCACAATAAGTGGTAAAGATTATCACGTCGATCCCACACAGGGACTGAGCAGTCCTGATTTATTTGATGACAACACACCTTTGGATTACTTCTTGATGACAGATAATACTCGAGCAGAAAGAGACGGTTTCTCAGACTATCTCCTTTGCGGAAGCACATCTCTCGAGGTTCAGGCAACAGATGACAAGTATTCGGGCCTTTCAGGCGGATACTTCCTTAAACTTGATTGCGATCGTAATATATTAACTTACGGTGGCTACGACGGTGGCGGAGTTCAGGAATTCCGTTACGATGACTGATAAAAAGAGTGTATTTAAAAAGCTGACAGAATTTAATTTCTGCCAGCTTTTTCGTTGAGTAGGAAATCACTTTGAAATTCCTATAATATATAGCGCTCCGCTAAGAATTCGCACCGTTTTAATATCCAATCTCTTTAAGCACCATATCCATCAGCTTTGCGTTAGACATCGAGAACTCCGGCGTTATAAATGGTACCGCCTCTCCGGCAACGCATTTGCTCATCTGCTGTATCTCAAGAAAGTAGTTCTGTGGAATGCTCACCTTCCGCTCTACCACTTTTCCTTGCGTGAAAATCTTATAGCTCACATCGCCCTGCTGATTATACTCAACATCAGAGATTATGTGGCCGTTGCTTCCATGAATATAGAGTCTGTCCATTCTGGCAGGCTTTTCTTTTCCCAGGTTCATACCAACGTTAAAAGAAGCTCTGACTCCGTTGGCAAATCGAACAATCGCCGACGTAGCGATATCCGCGCCGTGCTCATTATATTCCGCAACCGCCTTGACATATTCCGGAATTGAATCAATAAGCGAAAGGATCATTGTCGTACAATAGCATCCGAGGTCATACATCGCGCCGCCGCCCATTTCCTTGTAAATTCTTATGTCATCCTCATATCCTTGTGTCAAAAAAGCTGTCTCGATATAATCGACATCGCCTATAACTCCGCTGAAAACATCTTTTTTAAGACTTTGAATGTAGGGGCTGTGCAGATATGCATACGCCTCCATCAGGTATACGCCGTTTTCATCAGCAGTCTGAAACATCTCTTTTTCCTGCTCTTCATTTAGAGCAAGCGGCTTTTCACAAAGTACATGTTTGCCGGCCTTCAGCGCCTTAATAACCCACTCCCTGTGAAGATGGTTTGGTAAAGGGATGTAGACAACCTGTATTTCAGGATCGGTAAGCAGTTCCTCATAACTTCCGTAAGCCTTCTGGAATCCAAATTTTTCCATGAAAGACTCAGCCTTTTCTTTGTCTCTTCCCGCTATCGCATAAAGCTCGCAGTTGTCGGCAAGCTGCATCCCCGGTATAGTGCACCCCCTTGCTATGTTTGCAGTTCCAAGTACACCCCATTTAATATTTGCCATATAGATACCTCATCTTACTGTGCGCTTAGGATTTTTTTACAAAATCCACGGTAAATGCGGGATTCTGTGATTTTTTCCAAAGAACGCATGCATGTTTACATGTGACGGTCACACATATTATTTTAGCATATAAGAAGTATGTTTCCACGAAATATCATTGCATCGTTATTGAGTTATTGAAAACGCGATTGATAATGACATCTTGAACCACATCGTCAAAACTTCAATTTTTTTCGCGCATTAAAATGTCAGTCTCATCTGATTCCAGGTCACGCCGCCGTGCGTAGACTTTTCACTTACTCCCTCGTCTTCAAAGCCTAATTTTGCGTAGTAATGCACAAGTCTGTCTTTACATGTAAGAACAAGCCCCTTCCTGCCCTGCTTTTTTGCATCTTCGATAGCTCTTTTTATAAGTTCTCCCGCATATCCGCTTCGCCTGTACTCAGGGATTGTATTGACGCCGAATATCATCTGCCAATCGCCGTTTTCATCATGCAACGCGGCATTTTCATACATATCATCCGTAAGGTCTTTTTGGTTCGTGACAAAACCGTCAACAAAAGCTATTAACAGCTCTCCGTCAAACATAAGCCAGAAGTGATTCGCATAATGCTCAAGCCTTTCTTTAAATTCCGCTGCCGTTGCGGCTTCTGCCGGTGGAAAACACTCCGCTTCAACCTGCGAAATTGCATCAAGATCTTCTATTGTTGCTGTTCTGATATACATAATGTACTTCCTCTTTCTGACAAATTTTAGTTATGAAAGTCATGCAATCTTGAACTTCATGTTCAAGATTGCATAGAAAACCCGGAGGCTTGCAAAAATATAACCTCCGGGTTTCCGGTCGCGCTAAGGAAATATTGATCAAAGCGTTCGTCCCCCGATGACACACGGGATACGATATAGGCAAAAGCTTTCTGTAAGAGGATTTTCTTTTATGATTCTATACACACAAACCGCCTTGATCAACGTTTCAACATATAACAATTGTTTTGTATGTAAATATGCTATCACAGTATTTCCGGGATGCATAATCAGTATAATTTATCGGTTGGTATAAGCTTTTCTTGTCACAGACTCAATATGCGCTATATTGGGAGTTTTTTACTCTTCAGCTTCAATAAATTTATGAAAACATCTTTTATAAGCTTCTTTAGTAGATTCACTAAGATTGCCGTTTTCATCAAGCTTAACATCTTCAAGATGCTCAACACCTTTTTTATCCACATAATCTACAAAAGGCTTAGGAGATTCACACATTTGACCATAATCATCACCATTTTCAGTAAGTTTAATTATTATATATTTTTCACCTTTTTCACCCACAACATGTATATAACACGTTCCGTCTGTGAATTTATCGGTGATATCAACTGCCTTGTTCTGGTAATAAATCATAAACCTTCCGTCATCCGTTTTCTCATAAGAAACATTATCACTTTCATACTCTATCAATTCATCTTCTTCCAACGGCGTATTATCCCCATGCAATACCGGGACATCTTCCTGCACTTCTTCGCCATTCTCATTAACATATGTTTTTACATAATTATTCTTTTCTTCATCGAACTCATATGTAACATCAGTCTTATTACCGTGAACCCACATTTTAACCGTCTTCTTGATTCCGCCTAAATCAGCTGCATACGCAGTACCCGAACCAGCCAAAATCACAAGCATAACTGCTGCCGCCACCAAAAGATTTCTATGTGTATTTTCTCTCTTAATTCTGTTCATTCTTTTTTCCTCCAAAGTAAAGTCGCAGGAGGACTTAAGTACAGAAAAAGCCTTCTTATAATTTTCTTTATTGCTCATCTTCCCATTCCTCCTTGAGCGAATCTTTTAATTTGGCACGTCCGCGCGACAGCCTGACCTTAACGCTACTTTCCGTAGTCCTAAGTATCTTCGCTATCTCTTTTACGCTGTAATCCTCATAGTAAAAAAGATGGATTACAACGCGGTACTTCTCCGGCAATTTCATAACTTCTTCAAATAGTTCTCTGCTTTCAGGCGTTTCGAACGTAAGCGTTTCGACATAATCTTCAAGCGACATTTCATTTTTCCGTCTGAATGAGGACTGAATATTTTTTGCTTTATTGATTGCCACCCTTAGTATCCAGTATCGGATGTGCTTTTCGTCATCAAATTCTTTTTTTTGTCATGTAATATTGTAAAAATGTATCCTGAACCACATCTTCTGCATCTGCAGCACTCTTGCATATGTTAAACGCCGCGGCGTATATGTTATCCTTGTACATTTCTACCAATTCCTGTACAGGTATTCTCATTAAGTACTCCTTTATAAAGCCTTATATTATTAATACAATCGGGTGGCATAAAAGGTTACAAAAAAACTGCGGAATTTTTTTGCATCGTAAAATTCCGCAGTATGTCCGGCAAATTTTCCGCATCTACAACAGAGGATAGATTATCCTCCAACTTTTCGCTTCCATTCCCAAAGCCATTTTCTAAACCAATCCCTTAGTATAGTAATATCTTGCTCCGGTTATCGGATATTCCTTTAATACATACACTTCCTCATACCCATGTTTCTTATAAAAATCAGGAGCTTGAAAAGAAAAAGTATCAACAAAAGAAAACCTACAGCCGCGCTTCTTAGCTTCTGCCTCAGCCGCAATAAGTAGCTTACTTCCTATGCCGCAACCCCTCAAGCTCTCATCCACGACCAGATACTTGATAAATAGCCAGTTACCAAAAGTTTCACCTGTAAGCCCCGCAAGTTTCCTGCCATTCTCATCCTCGTAGTAAACACCGACAGGAACTACATTCGAAATCTCAAGCTTGCTTAAATTATACGCCTTAAGCATCTCAAAGACATCCGCAACATCACGTTCATTTCCATCATTTGTAATTCTTATCTTCATCTCTATCCTTCATATGAAAGCATTGCCCTCGCAAAGTAATTATCTGCCTTTAGGCAAGTGCCATCCTTGCAGCCTCGGTTGCATGAATGATTGTCGTATCATATGTCGGAAGAACACTGTCCTCCTCTTTTATCAGCATGCCAATTTCAGTACAGCCAAGTATAACGCCTTCTGCTCCGCGATCTTTCATATATGAAATAATCCTCTGATATTCTTTGCGCGAGGAATCAAGAACCTTTCCAAGACAAAGCTCATCAAATATAACGTTATTAACAAGTTCGATATCCTCTTCATCGGGAATCATTATCTCAAGTCCCGCTTTAACAAGTCTGTCCTTAATAAAGTCCTGCGTCATTGTAAACTTCGTTCCAAGAAGCGCAATCTTCTTGTGACCATCGCGCTTTATCGCATCAGCAGTGGCATCGGAAATATGAAGAATAGGAATATTTATTTTTTCCTCAATCTGTGGAACAAGCTTGTGCATTGTATTGGTAGCGATCACGATAAAATCCGCTCCTGCCTTCTCAAGCCTTACCGCCGCACCGGTAAGAATCTGCGCATTACCATCCCAATTCCCCTTACTCATATTTTCCTCAAGCTCAGCAAAATCAACATTGTACATCATGATCTTAGAACTGTGTAATCCGCCAAGTTTCGCTGCCGTTTCCTTATTAAGGATCTCATAATAAGTAATTGTGCTCTCCCAGCTCATTCCTCCTATAAGTCCTATAGTCTTCATACGTTTTCCCTCCGATGTCTATATTTAAAAAAATTCATTTAAAACATTTTATGTCACTTGCTCCGTCCCCTTGACATCTTCTACAAATACTCCCGTCAATATTGGGACATTAAATCTTTTCGTAAACAGCTCACATTTACACAGGAATGAGAAAAAGATATGTCTTCCCTGCCCGCACATAGATTCATAATTTCCAAGTCCTTTTGCAAGAATTATATCCGTGCTGTCTATAGCCTTTCTTGCCTCATCAGATAACATTTTATAAATTGTTCCCGCCGCGGAATTACCATTTGAAATAAGCCTGTATTTCTTACCTAACCCTACATATTCGGCATCTTCAAGCGTAACATCATTAAGCACATCCGCGCCTCTTACCATCACGGAAACCTCAAGCTGCGGAAATCTTTTTACAAGCTGCTCAAGAAACAGTTTATCAAGCACGATCTCGCCACAATTATCTGCGACCAAAAGAAATGTCTTTGCAGTCTCACACTGTGCAAAAAACGACTTGATGTCTTTTTCATCCTCGCTTCTCATCTTCGGATCATCGAACAAAGCAAGAAATGTATCCTCATCCACATTGTTCATTGCGCCAAAGTCTATATAATTACCAATCCTCGCAAAAACAAGTGCCTTAAAAAGCGGATCTTCCGAATTCTCTATTTTCTTTCGCAGCTCATCTTCCATAGACATCACGAGGTCGTTGTACTTTCTCTTTACATCTTTGTAAGATGCCTTTTTGCCGAAACGAGCTTCATAAGATTTATTGATCTTATATACCAGGTAAGGGGAAGTATCATCTATATCCCTGCCCTCTATTATCGCCTTCACCTCAGCAAGATATTCCTCGTCATCTGTAAGATTCTTTTGCTGATTAAAAAGACATTTCGCACAGCTTTCAGTAACTCGCATTCAAATCTCCTTTTCACTCATAGCACTGCTATTATCAAATACCTCAACCTTTTTACAAAGCATAAAGTCACTTGCTCCGTCCCCTTGACATCCCTATTTCAAAAAGGAAAGACTATTCATTACATACCTTCCTGCGTCTGAAGAAATTCCCATTCGCGCAAAAGAAAGTGCCGCCAGAAACAGCAGGTTATATCCCGTAAATACAAGAATATACTTATTCTTGTTCGCATCTTTGGTATTGCAATAAAGCTTAAAAGAGATAAGACTCGCCATAGAAGCGATCAACGTTCCGAGTCCTCCGAAATTCGTTCCGACGATCAGCTTGTCGTAACTTCCCGTAAAGCCGGACAAAAGAATCGCCGCGGGAACGTTACTTATCACCTGACTGAGCGCAACGGAAAGCACAACTTCATTTCCGTTAACAGCAGATAAAAGAGCATTTGAAAAAGCCGGAATCCTCTTCATGTTTCCGATAAAAACGAATAGAAAAACAAATGTAAAAAGAAGTGAATAATCAGGTTTCTTTACTGTCTCTCTGTCAAACAATAGAACAAGCGCCAGCACCGCCGCGAAAGCAATCTGATATTGAAGTACCCTTACCACAACAAGAATCGCAAGTATGAAAGTAAGTGCATATATAAAGATAAGTCTCTTTTCCTTGGCGGTTCTCAAATAACTTGCCTTCGCGCTCTTCTCTATTTCGCCCCCGTCAGTTCTTACAAATATCACTATGGCAAGAAGAACAAACGCAAATACAGAGTAAGGAAGCATACATTCCAAAAACTGCATCGGCGACATTCCCGCTTTGGAATAAAGGTACAGATTCTGCGGATTTCCTATCGGAAGAAGCATACTTCCAAGATTTGCGGCTATAGTCTCAAGAACCACGGTAAGTATGAGCATATCACCGCGTCCTGCGATCTCGAGAGCTATTATCGTAAAAGGCACAAATGTTATAAGCGCCACGTCATTTGTAATTACCATTGCTGAGAAAAAAGAAAGAGCAACAAGCACACCTATCATCTCTCTTGTGTCCTTTGCTCTGCAAACAAGATACTCTCCTGCCTGCTTAAAAAGCCCGAGCTTTTGGAGCCCCGCCATTGTGAGCATTAACATAAAGAGAATACTCAGCGTCCTAAAATCAATATATCCGATATACTGCATATCCGGGCGGACAACAAAACTTGAAACAAGCGCTACCACAAAAGAAATCACGAGCACGATCTCTTTCTTAATAAACTCACAAACTTTATGCGACATTTCCAATCTCCAAATAAATAAAAATAAGTAGCGAAAAAACCTGTTTTTTCGCTACTCAGACAATTATAGGTCAAAACCTCCACGTATGCAAGATTTCTATATACTTCCGCCCTATTTCCATAAATGAATCAGATATTGATTATTTCTCATTTTTCAATGACAAATGCTTGATAAAATAAAATGTTGTGGTAAAATTAAGAAAGAATTAATGTTTTGAGGAGAGAGGTTTTTATGAAGAAAAGAATAATTGGTGTGCTACTCAGCATGTGCATTGGAGTTATGGCAATGGGATGTTCTCTTGACGATCTGAAAGCTCTGAAAGATATAGAAGATGTTAACGAGCTTGAAATAGAAACAGTCGACGGATCCGATGTAACCGGACCTACCGATGTGCAGACAGAAGACGGCGAGTCTGTATCTGTTGCTCAGGAAAGCAACGGAGAAGATCCCTTCGCAGACAGCGAACTTGTTAAATCCGGAAGTGCAACTCCCGTAACTGAAGATGGTTTCTATAATGCCACTCTTCTTGCATCCGGTCAGAACCGTGCGGGAAATCCCAACGAAGACGGGGATGTTTCATGTATCGCTTACGAAACGGCACTTACAAACAGTGAATTACTTATGAAAGGCGTATACGGCTATACCAGCGTCGAAGACGGAGAAATGGAATCGAACTCAAATGACGATTCATACTCTTTCAAGATAGATGCTAACACAAAATTCACTATGGTCGGTGGAGTTAACGGTGCCGAAGAAGTTCCTCTGGACAGTTTCAAACAGATTCTTTCAAGCTGTGCCGATTCGGAGCTCATTTTGAAGATAACTGTTGAAGGTGGCGTTGCTAAATCGGTTTCAATCTGGTCATAATAATATCGATAATTTACATCCTTATGGACATTTATTTGTTCATAAGGATTTTTTTTACATAATTTTAGCTAAAAAAGTCCTCCCCTCTATCTGTTGATTTTTAAAAATCCGGTGATAAAATTAAGAAAGATTTAATAATTGAGGAGAAAAATATTATGAAGAAAAGAGTAGTGATCATGCTGTTTTGCATGTGCATTGGAGCATTTTCAGCAGGCTGCTCGTCAGATGTTTTCGATCAGGTTACAGAAGAAGTTACAGGGCTCATAGATGGATCAAATTCAGATGATGAGGAAGTTGAAGACATTGAAGTAAAAGAAGAATCCGAGGAAACTTCCGAAGAAGATTCGCCAAAAGTTGAAGGAAAACTTGAGAAAGATGCAATTGAAACAATTACCGACGGAATTTATTCCTCATATCTCATCGCATCAAAGAAAGATGAGGCCGGTGTTCCTGATGAGACAGGCGCTCAGCAAAAAATAGTTTACGCATCAGAACTTTCAGATGATGTATTCTGTATCGCAGGTAGCTACGGTTACCGCCAAAATGCATCACAGGATGTTATTTCCGTTTCAGAAGACGGTATATTTTCTTTCGCTGTCGATAAAAATACAAACTACGAGCTCCAAGGCGGAGATGACGGACCGAAAGTACAGACGGCCGATGAATTCAAGAAGCAACTCGCCAATCTTGCAGATTCAGAACTTTACTTAGAGATCACGGTTGAGAACGGCGTTGCAACAAATATAGCAATTAGCATATGACCCTAAAATAAAAATGTACAATTAAAACCCTACAAGTGATCGGCTTGTAGGGTTTATTGTTTATCCAATAGGAAATCCGGAGAAATTTCCTATTGAATAAAACTGTTTTAAATTAGGGTAAGTAAGATAAATAGTGTCTTCGCTGTATTCGCAAAGACAAATATGTACAATTAAGAACACTCGTACAAATTGTACATATCTGTCCTCACGATTACAGTGCTTTTTATGTCATTATCTTTTCAGTCTGTAAACTGTTATGTCGCTTGTAAGATCTGACGGATCGTAAGGAATTGTTCCTTCTTCGTCAAGGAACAGATTTTCCTCAGATGTCTCAAAAATAACATTAGTCCCCTTCTTGATCTTAAAGTCTCCCGCTTTCTTTGTTTCGGTTCCGATTCCGTATACAAAATGTATATTTCTGGAATCCTCATCGGAAGCGGCAATATCTTCATCAAGAACATTCTTCAAAGCTGCATACATTTCCGGCATATCAGTTCCAAGTTTCACTTCATAAAAACGAGTATCAATAACTCCTCCCAAAATGTTTGTGGAAGTGATCGCTGCTCTTTTAAGCACCTTGGTTTCCTCATCAAAGACCATTCCCCATTTTGTGGTCTTCACCTGAGAATCTTTGTTATCAAGCGCGTCCTCATTGGCAAAATCTATAATTCTCTCTATTTCAAAATACACTTCTCCATTTCCCTTAAGACAACGCCCGCTTGGTATCCCATCGTTCTTCGGATAGACATTTTCTGCAACATTCGTGATCCTTCCCTCCGGCGAAGAATAGAGCTCGATCATTATTCCGGTCTCTTCCTTGTTATCGGAATTCATGTAATTCGGACGACTCACCGCCCTTACATTATCCTTTATGATAAAAGAATCTCCCGGCTCATTTTTGTTTGCACTGTACTCTTTTGAATACCAATAATTGTTGATGTAAAGAGGCTTTGTGGCTCCATCCTCATAACTGGAGCTCACAATCTCAATACTATCATACTGCTCAATGAGCTTTTCTACATCGTTTGCTCCCCAAAACTCCTCTGCTTTCAGATCTGCGGAAGTCATCCCCTCTACTCCCAGAAAGCTGTCGGTAGTTATTACATCCGATGCATTATCATCTATGCCACCATCATTCCCCTCCATTGAATAATCGCCTGCATCAACAATCTTATTATTTATCGCCTCGTCTGCCCCCCGAGGCATATTACCATCTAATGAGCAACCTACAAAAAGTACGGCAGGTATCATTAGTAAAAAAAATAAATTACCGGCTATGGCTTCCGTATTTCCCAATTTCATAGAAGTCATCCCTCGCCTTTCTCATTGCAGATAAGTACCGAATCTGCTGCGTTCTGCGTGTCCCCACACGCCATTTCAATGCTCTTAACATCATCTCCAAACGACAATTTGTAATAGTAATCCCCATCATCATTCTTTTTGCAAAAAGAAATGGTACTCTGGGTATACTCAACGACATCTTTGTCTGTCATTATGTCGCCACCTGAAATAGCTACCACCCATGATGCTCCCGGTAAAACATAATCTGTATTATTTGCCCTTTCGATCATGACTGCTGCCCCCCGTCTTGAATCAAATATCCATGAGCCCTCAAATTTCTCGAATACTGTTTCAAGATCGTCTGCAATCTTATCGCTCTTAATTGCTTTACCGTTTTCATCTACTACTACAGGTTTATCTTCAACAATAGGATTGATTTCAACATCGTTAACGCTTAACTGTTTCTCCGATCCGCATCCCACACATCCGGATGCAACGACCAGGCACATTACCATAACTAATAGGCTTCTTCTCATAATTAACTCCTCTTTTATAAAAACTAGCTTAACATTTTCTTACAAGTATTCAGCCTCTGTAGTTATTATTATAGAGCAGAGTCCCGACTTTTGCAACACAAAAGTTAAATTTGTTGTAATTATTTGTTATAAACAAATTCACAAAAGAAAACTCCTCTATTCCTCAGCCCCGTTAAAGAGCTTAAGAATAAAGGAGTTCATCCTATAATGTCAACTTTATAAATTTGTATATCCCATCAAGTATTCGTCTACTTCTTTAGCACATCTTCGTCCTTCATAGACCGCCCAGACAACAAGTGACTGTCCTCTGTGCATATCACCTGCGCAAAAGAGCTTTGTATTCGGCACATGATAGCTGTCATTTTCTGTAACAACCGTGCCACGCTGACTCTTTTTAAGTCCGAACGCATCCGCGGAATAATCTTCACATCCGATAAATCCGGCTGCGATCAAAAGAATGTCACATTTAAGAACCTGTTCGGAGCCCGGAACCTCAGTTAACTTTCCGTCTTTGAAAGTAACCTTAACAGTTTCGATCTTCTTGATATTTCCTTTGTTATCCGTTGAAACGCTCTTTACAGTTGTCTCATATACTCTCGGATCTTCGCCAAATACATGGATTGCTTCCTCGTGGCCGTAGTCTGTCTTTAATACCTTGGGCCATTCGGGCCATGGATTTGATGCAGCTCTCGTTACAGGAGGCTTGGGCATCATCTCAAGTGCAGTAACGCTCTTTGCTCCGTGTCTTATAACAGTTCCGATACAGTCATTACCCGTATCACCGCCTCCGACGATAACAACGTTCTTGCCCTTTGCATCTATGAAGCCGCCGTGCTTTGAAAGAGTCTGTGCACTCTTATCCTGGCACTGCATAAGTGCCTTTGTTGTCTGTGTAAGGAAATCAACGGCATTGTAAACGCCTTTGATCTTCTCCGGATCTGCGACGTTAAGCGGTCTTGGTTTCTTGGAACCGCAGCACATAACCACCGCGTCAAATTTCTCATTAAGGCTTGCAGCACTCACATTTCTACCGATATCGGAATTTGTGTGGAATACAACACCCTCTTCCTCCATGAGCTTTCTGCGTCTTTTTATAACGCTCTTATCAAGCTTCATGTTGGGGATACCATACATGAGAAGTCCGCCGATCTCATCTTCTCTCTCGAAGACCTCAACATTATGTCCTCTGTGATTGAGCTCATCGGCAACCGCAAGTCCGGAAGGACCGCTTCCGATTACAGCTACCTTTTTGCCGCTCCTTATCTCAGGAACTACGGGTTTGATATAGCCCTTTTCAAAAGCTGTTTCTATTAAGTAAAGCTCGTTGTCGTGAACCGTTACGGCTTCGCCGTTCTGTCCGCACATACATGCCTTCTCGCAAAGTGCGGGACATACTCTTCCCGTAAACTCAGGGAAGTTACTTGTCTTATGAAGTCTTGCAAAAGCATGTCCGTCGTGTCCCTTGTAAATCTCATCATTCCACTCCGGGATGAGGTTGTGAAGAGGACATCCCGTTACCATTCCGCCCAGATTCATTGCCGACTGGCAGAAAGGAACTCCGCAGTTCATGCATCTTGCTGCCTGCTCTCTTCTCTCCTTAACATCGAGAGGAGCATGAAACTCCTCGAAGTTAAGAATTCTGTCTTCAGGCAGGATATCTTTATTATTTGTTCTTGTATATTCAAGAAAGCCTGTTTCTTTTCCCATTTTACATCTCCTATTTATATGAAGTGAAGTAACCCATTAGCTCAAGAGTCACTTGTGACTCTTGTCGCGCCGATGCGCTGTTCATGCCAGTTCTTTAAACGCCTCTAATACAGCGTGGTCATGGTCTATTCCCTGTTCCTCAAACTTGCTTATAGCCGTAAGCATCTTCTGATAATCGTTCGGAACTATCTTCTTAAAGTCGGGAATATAGCTCTTAAAGTTTTTAAGGATTTCTTTTCCGTATTCAGAGCCCGTCTCTTTTACATAATCTTCAAGGATAAGCTTAAGCTCTGCAATATCGTACTTCTCGGTCACTTCATAAAGAGATGCCATATCTTTGTTCATTCTAAGATAAAGAGTATGCTCCTTATCAAGAACGTATGCGATTCCGCCGCTCATGCCGGCTGCGAAGTTCTTACCTGTCATTCCAAGTATAACTGCTTTTCCGCCTGTCATGTATTCAAGACCGTGATCGCCGCAGCCCTCGGAAACAGCTATTGCTCCTGAGTTTCTTACACAGAATCTCTCGCCTGCAACACCGCATACATAGGCTTTTCCTGCTGTTGCACCGTAGAGAGCAACGTTACCTATGATGATATTCTCATGTGCCTTATATGTAGCTTTATCGGAAGGTCTTACGATAACCTTTCCACCTGAAAGTCCCTTACCAAATCCGTCGTTGGCATCACCGTAAAGCTTCAAAGTAACGCCCTTAGGAAGGAACGCACCAAATGACTGTCCGCCACCGCCGTATGCTTCAACGAATACGGAATCCTCGGGAAGAGTATTCTTAAAGTCATCGGTAACCCTGCTTCCAAGAAGTGTACCAAAGCTTCTGTCGGTACTTGAGATATCGACTTTCATCTTTACTCTCTCAGATTCGGATGCCTTATTTTCCTCTTCTTCATCCGTCTTTACAGCATATGCCCTAAGTGCCTTCTTTCCTTTCTCGTACTCAGGGATAAGCACCTTTGAATCAAGCGTATTCACAAGTCCGAAATCATATACATCCTTAGGATCGAAGTGATTCTTTTCAATTCCCGCATACTTGCTGTCAAGGATTCTGCTAAGATCTGCAGCATCTTTACATCTTGCCTTCGGAACGCTCCTCATCTTAAGGCAATCTGTTCTTCCGACCATATCTGTAAGTTTCTTAAATCCAAGCTCGCTCATGATCTCACGAAGCTGTCTTGCGACAAAGAGCATGAAATTCATGACATACTCAGGCTTACCTGTAAATCTCTTTCTGAGCTCTTCGTTCTGAGTTGCGATTCCGACAGGGCATGTATCTTTTGAACATACACGCATCATCATGCATCCCATACATACAAGGGGAGCTGTCGCAAAACCAAACTCCTCGGCACCGAGAAGTGCTGCGATTGCAACGTCTCTACCTGTCATAAGCTTACCGTCAGCCTCAAGAACAACTCTGCTTCTAAGTCCGTTATCTATAAGGGACTGATGTGCCTCGCTAACACCAAGCTCCCATGGAAGTCCCGCATGGTGAACCGAAGATGAAGGTGCGGCACCTGTTCCTCCGTCATATCCGGATACAAGGATTACCTGTGCTCCTGCTTTTGCAACACCTGAAGCTATTGTTCCAACGCCTGCTTCAGAAACAAGCTTAACAGAGATTCTTGCTCTGTCGTTTGCATTCTTAAGGTCATAAATAAGCTGCGCAAGATCTTCTATTGAATAGATGTCATGGTGCGGCGGAGGTGAAATGAGTGCAACACCGGGTGTTGAGAAACGTGTGCTTGCAACCCAAGGGTATACCTTCTTTCCGGGAAGGTGTCCGCCCTCTCCGGGCTTTGCTCCCTGCGCCATCTTGATCTGAATTTCCTGTGCGCTCTGAAGATATCTGCTTGTAACGCCGAATCTTCCTGATGCAACCTGCTTAACGGCACTGTTTCTCTCAGTTCCGAAACGTGCAACGTCTTCACCGCCCTCACCGGTATTTGACTTTCCGCCGAGTCTGTTCATAGCTATGGCAAGTGTCTCGTGTGCCTCTTTTGAAAGAGAACCGTATGACATAGCACCTGTCTGGAAGCGCTTAACGATTTCTTCTTCGCTCTCAACCTCTTCGATCGGAACAGGCTTTTTAGCAGGTACGAAGGACAAAAGAGCTCTCAATGTATGAGGTCTGTCCTCGTCATCAACCATCTGTGTGTATTCCTTAAATCTCTCGTAGTCACCCTCTCTTACCGCTCTCTGGAGAGTTACGATAGTCTTGGGGTTATACATGTGGTCTTCCTTGTCATCGCCG
>JAEEGI010009595.1_pt1 | contig 21173 bp, 18 predicted proteins | sample 8958751 | NCBI WGS metagenome assembly JAEEGI01 (sample SAMN16246545, study PRJNA631951) | gut metagenome | biome: gut microbiome; feature: rumen; material: KS-attached | host: Bos | place: Iran: Karaj | collected 2018-10 | reverse complement strand
GGCGACCCTGGTCGTGTCGACCTCATTGCCTCGTTTTTCGACAAGATTGAGGTAAAACGTCAAAACCGTGAACTCATTACCCGCACTGGCTATTTTAACGGCAAGCGCATCACCGCGCTCTCTACCGGCATGGGCACCGACAACCTTGACATTGTGATGAATGAACTTGATGCCTTGGCCAATATTGACCTGAAGACAAGAATGCCCAAAGAAGAGCATCGCTCACTGAATTTGATTCGTCTCGGCACTTGCGGCGCCTTGCAACCAGAAATCGAAGTAGAGGATAATTGTGTAGCGACCCGATATGCTATTGGTTTGGATGGCCTGCTCTACTTCTACGAGAAGCACAAGGAAGTAAACGAAATCGCCATGCGCGATGCCTTCATTAAACAGATGGACTATCCGAAAGACCTGCCTCTACCCTATGTCGTAGAAGGCTCAAAGGATCTCTTCGATCGCCTCGCTCAAGGTTATTATCAAGGCGTAACCGCCACAGCACCTGGATTCTACGGACCACAAGGCCGCACCTTAAGGATGCACCTCTCCTATCCAGAAAACAATCGTAAGATTGAGGCCTTCGAATACCAAGGCTGGCGCGTATGCAACTTCGAGATGGAGTCATCGGCACTCTACGGACTCGGAAAGATGATGGGGCATAACTGCCTGACCATTTGCGTGGTTGTAGCCAACCGCGTAACCGAAAAGTTTGCCACCGACTACCATCCATATGTGAAAAATTTAGTTATTAGAACCTTGGAAAGGCTCTCGGCAAAATGATTGTTTATAATTTTGTTGATAAAAAAGTACATTTTTTTACTCATTATTAAATAGGTATGGAAAAAATGCCTATTTTTGCAGCCGATTTAGAGTATTCGCAAATTAGATAAATGATAAATAACAAAATAGATCTACAAAAACTATGAAAAAGGTATTTTTAACAATGATTGCTATCCTAGCCATTTCAACTTCAGTGATGGCCGATGGTCATGTGGATTCAGTTCGTTACCTAACAACTAAAGCTTGGAAGAACTGGTTCGTTTCTGCCGAAGGCACTATTGACTGGTGGCAAGGCTCTGACATGAATCCCAAAGGCAATTACACAGCAGTTCAGTGGGGGAAACCTTCATTTGGCGCTGGTCTCAGCGTGGGCAAATGGCTCAACCATAACCTTGGTCTCCGTCTTTCATACGACGTGAATGGTGGCAAGAGTTACATTGATAATTACTATCCCAACCGTGAGCATTTGTTTGGCTTCCTCTATGATGACAAAACAAATCCGGATGAAAACGGCTACTACACCACGTCGTTCATCTATCATGATGCACACTTTGATTTGTTGTTCAGCCCCATCGATTTCTTCCAAGGCTATTACAACCCTGAAAGAATCTGGACACCTGTTCTCTACGTTGGCATGGGTGCTGCCTGTGTCAGCGAAAACATCTTAATCAACCCCACTTTCATTCAAAATGTCCAACACAGAAAGCATGACATCGAACAAAAAGGTCTCAATTTCGAATTCTCTTTCAACGCAGGCTTGTTGAACAATTTCCGTGTGAGCGACCATCTTGACCTCAGCTTAGCCTTCAAATGGTCGGCCCAAGAATGGCACATTGATTCGTGGTATTATGAGGCTGGTGGTATGCCCAACGATCATGGCCTTGCTTTCTTTTCCGATGACATCCGTCCTAAGAGAGCTGACAATAACTACTCCGTGGGTGTTGGCCTCATCTACTACTTCAGCAGAGAGTACGACCTGCCCATTGACTGCTGCAAAGAAATGGAAATTATCCCGCAGAAGCTCGACACTATCGTGAAGTTCGTCAACGTTCAGGCCGAAGAAATGGAAAGCTATCCCTTCTCCATCTTCTTCAACCGCGACTCGTATGAGCTGATGTCGAGAAGAGACATCGTCAACTTGAGAGAAATCGCCAAGGTGGCTATGGATAACGGCTACAAGATCCGCCTGACTGGTTCTTGCGACAGCGCCACACACACGCCGTCATACAACCAGACCCTTTCAGAGAACCGCTGCAACAAGATCAAGATCGAACTCCTTGAATTAGGATTCCCGGCAGATCAAATCATCATCGAACCCATCGGTGGCGTGAAGCACCTCGACCCGACGGAATATGACCGCCGCGTGCTGGTCCAGCTGGTCAAGGAAGCTCCGCAAGAATAAGCCAGTCTTACAACACTAATACAAGAAAGCCTGACGGAATCCCGCCAGGCTTTTTCATTTGTATCGGCAAAAGAATCTCAATGCATTACGCCGACCTCAATGCCAATATAGTTGTTACGCAAAATGCTACCCGTTTGCTTCTCCAATGAGTTGACAAAAGCGTTGGAAAAAGCATGGTCGAAAGTCAGCTCGGCAAAAATCGACATATTCCTGTTGATCTCGTATTCGGCACCCAATCCGAAAATCATCGACAGCTGCAACGGGCGATATTGATTGGTGCAATCTACATAATTCTGTCCTTCATAGGAAGTCCAATAAAAAGAATAACTATCCTTGCCATAGTCCTTGCAATTGAGGCTAAAGCCAGCTCCTACTTCAGCATAAGCCTTGAACGAATCCACGACATCTACTCTGAATTTAGCTTTCAGTGGAATTTCAATGTTGGTTGCATTCAGCCGACGCGACACCGAAATGTTGGTCTCCTCCAGAAAATCTTCGGCACGTCTATAATCAATAAAAGTGTACTTCAACCGAAGGAGATTAAAATTCACTCCCGAAGAAACCGCAACATTGTCCGTAAAATAATAGTCACAGACCAAACCCAAGTTGCCGCCCAACCTTATACCGTCATTGGTGGCGGCGGTAGAACCCGAACTTGCCCAGTCAATGGTAGGCCCCAACTTGATGCCAAGCCTGACATTTCCCGGTTGAGCATTGGCACCTACAAAAACAGCAGATACCATACTGATAATCAACAATATTTTTCTCATAATAACAAATTTTAGACCTACAAAGATAATTATTTTACCGATATTTCCCTAAAATCCGAAAATGATTCTTAATTTTGTCGCCAAATTGATTGTATCATTCACTAAATCACATCAAAATGAAAAAGACGTTTTTACTGATTGCAGCCCTGTTGACGATGGGCAGCGCAGCCTTCGCTGGTGGCGGTTTCGACCTCGCCATTGGCCCGAAAGTCGGTTTCCAAACCGCTAAACTTTCCTACGACAAAGCCGACATCAAATCAGGCTTCGCCAACCACTTCACCGCTGGCATCTTTGGCCGCGTGACCATCGGTCGCCTCTACGTGCAACCCGAAGTGCTTTATTTCAAGACATCGAATGTTTTCGATGTTGATGTTACAGGCACTGGGACCAGCAACCTATTCAACATCCCCACTGGTGCCGATGTGAATCTCACCCTTAACCAAATGAACCTTCAAGTCCCTATTTTGATTGGCGTCAACATCATTGACCTCGACATCGTCACATTGCGTGCCCAAGTGGGCCCCACCGCCAACTTCACTCTAAAATCAAAGACGTTGGTTGACTATTCATACTCAACCACCAACGCCGAAGGCGCTGAAATCACGCAAGAAGGCGATTACAATACTGATAACAACATGTTCGACACAAAAACCATTTCTTGGGGTCTTCAAGCTGGTCTTGGTGTCGATGTGTTGAAGCGCATCACCTTGGATATCAACTACAACTTCGGTTTGAGCAAAGTGTTTAAAAACTTGAACAATACCGAATTGGGCAATTACTTCGACTTCGGCAACACCGACAACACAAAACAAAACATATTCATGGTGACTTTGGGCATCAAGCTGCTCTAATTCACACAGCAACAATTATAAAATGAAAGGGAGCGACTCGACGAGTCGCTCCCTTTTGGTTTGATAAAACTGACGGTTTAGAAGAAGATGCCAACTTCGATACCGATACGGTTTTGCAAAACATTCAACTTGAGATCACGTTCACCCAAGTCCTTGTTACCTGCATAGTACTTCTCGTAATTAGAAGTTACCAAAGCACCTCTGCTAATGCTGTTCAGGAAGTCGTGGGAGAAATAGATACCGGCGAAAACACGGGTCGTCTCCAACAATGTGTATTCTGCACCAGCACCAATACGCAACGAGGCATGGAAGGGGTTATACTCTCCATCAGTGGCTCTGTAAGCATCATCTTTAAGGTCACCCAAAGAGAAAGAATCCATTACCTTTACGCGTTGAGTGTAGCCAAAAGCGCCACCCACTTGGGCATAAGTACGAAGCGGAAGGTTGCCAAGTTCAGGGGTAACCAATTTCAGCATCAACGGGATTTCATAGATAGTGGTCTTGAACTTTCTATCAACAGTACCCAATTGAAAATCGTTGATAGTGTCGGCACTCACGTTGCGCTTGTCATCGAATTTATATTGACCATTTACAAAGTCAACATTAACACCCGTGACAATGGCATAGTTCTCAGCAAAATAGTACTCAGCGACAAGACCGACATCAAAACCAGTCTTTGTACGTTGGTTAGTAGCAGCACCCGTTTTTGAACCGGTCCAGTCAAAGCTAGGACCTACCTTAAAGCCAAAGGAAAAACCTTTGTACTGTGCTGACGCGGTCAGCGACATGGCCATCAAAAGGCCAACGATAAGTAAACTTTTCTTCATTTGATTATAGATTTAGGTTAGTATTTTACTTCGTTGAAATGCTCCGCATTGACTAACGTCGAAACTTCGATTTCGGCGTAGCCAATTTTCAATTTGGGGACAAAAGTAGTCTTTTTTTTGATTATGTGCATAAATCATGGAAATTTTCTACCTTTGTAGGATTAAAAAGCAACCCTTATCATAATGAATAACACTATTCCCAACCGTCTTTTCGTTAGAAACAGAGCCAACTTTGCGGCACAACTGCCCCAAAAATCAGTGGCTGTATTCACCGCCAACGAAGCCATGCCACGCAATGGCGACGAATTCTACCCTTTCAGACAACAGTCAGATTTCTTTTATCTCACTGGCATCAACGAGGAGAATGCCTATCTCATCATTGCACCTGACTATCCAGATGAATCCATGCGAGAAATCCTTTTCATCGAGCCATACGACGAAGTGAAAGCCACCTGGCAAGGCGAGATGCTCGACAACGCACAAGCCTCAGAACTCTCAGGCATAAAAACCATCAAAGGCAGCGACGCATTTTGGATGACTTTAAACGACATTGTATTTTCGGGTTATGGCGACACTATTTTCTTGAATAGCTACGAATATCCGAAATATGAATGTGCCGTAGAAACCATTCAAAAACGCTTTGTAAAAAAAGTCAAAGAGTTGTACCCGATACACAACTATGGTCGCTCCGCCCCGATTCTCAATGCCTTGCGCATGAAAAAGTCGGAGGATGAAATCGCCATAACGCAGCAAGCTTGCAACATCACTGCCAAAGCCTTCCGCCGCTGCCTAGATACCGTGAAGCCTGGCATGTATGAATTTGAGGTGCAAGCAGAAATCGAATACATCTTCAAACAGAACAATGCTACAGGCCATGCCTACGCGCCCATCATCGCCGGAGGCAAGAACGGATGTTGCTTGCATTACTCCAAGAACCAAAGTCTGCTCAACGATGGTGACCTGCTGCTCTTCGACATCGGCTGTGAGCTGAAGAACTACTCCTCTGACCTCAGTCGCACCATTCCAATCAACGGAAAGTTTACTCAGCGACAGGCTGATTGCTACAACGCTGTGCTCCGCGTGATGAAAGAGATCACCAAACTGTATAAACCGGGCGGAACTATCAACCTTATCAATGAGACCACGCACCGACTGATGGAACAGGAAATGATCAAGCTCGGTCTTTTCACCGCTGAAGATGTGAAGAACCAAGACCCCGAAAGGCCTCTGGAACGCAAATACCTGATGCACGGTATGTCGCATCACATCGGCCTCGACGTGCACGACAGCATCGACAAGTTCAAACCCTTTGAGCCAGGCATGATACTCACCTGCGAACCAGGTATCTACATCCGCGAAGAAGGTATCGGCATCCGCATCGAGAACGACCTGCTCATCACAGAAGGCGAGCCCAACAACTTGTTTGAAGGTCTGCCAACGGAAATCGAAGAGATTGAGGCGGCGATGCGATAAAATGTCTATTTTTGCAAAACCATGTAGAGACGCGGCGCGCCACGTCTCTACAAATACGGAATCAACAACAAAAACAAACCAATATGTTCAATAAAGACGTTTACAGTGGCCGTCGTGCCACATTGAAAAAAATGATCTCGAAGGGTATCGCCTTCTTCCCTGCCAACAACGAGGCTCCCTTCAACTACCCTGACAACACCTACATATACCGTCAGGACAGCAATTTCTCCTATTTCTTCGGCCTCAACCATCCCGACCTGGTCGGTGTCATCGACTTTGAGACGGGTGAGGAAATCCTCTTCGGCGTAGAGGTCACCATCGACGATGTGATTTGGTGCGGTCCCTTGCCCTCGCTGAAGGAACAAGGCGACAGAATCGGCATTACCGATTGCCGCGACTTTAACAAGTTTGGCGAATACCTCCAACAAGCCATTGCTAAAGGTCGCCAAATTCACATACTGCCCACCTATCGTGCTGATACGAAGATCCAATGCGCCGAATGGTTAGGCTGTATTATTAATAAGGTGTCAGACTATGTCAGCCTTGAGCTTATCAAGGCCGTCATTGCCATGCGCGAGGTGAAGAGCGAGCTTGAAATCGCAGAGATGGAACGCGCCGCCAACACAGCCTATTACATGCACACCACCGCCATGAAGATGTGTAAGCCTGGCATGATCGAGCAAGAGATTGCCGGTGTGGTGGAAGGGCTGTCGCTGTCAGGCGGCGGTCCCGTGTCGTTCCCAGTCATCCTCAGCGTTGATGGTCAAACATTGCACAACCATGGTCACCACAATGTGCTGAAGGAAGGTCGCATGATGGTCTGCGATGCCGGTGCCGAGACGGAGAACTACTATGCCTCCGACTTCACCCGCACCACACCCGTAGGAGGCGTCTTCAATCAACGCCAGCGCGAGATTTACGAAATCGTGCTCGCCGCCAACCAGACTGTGGCTGCCAACACGCGTCCCTACATGCCTTATTTAGAGATGCACACCCTCGCCTGCCGCACCTTGATTGAAGGATTGAAAGGTGTCGGCTTAATGAAAGGTGACACAGAAGAAGCCCTGATGAATGGCGCTCACTGGCTCTTCATGCCTCACGGCCTCGGCCACATGCTCGGCATGGACGTGCACGACATGGAAGGCCTCGGCGAGACCTATGTCGGCTACGATGACATCACAGCGCGCTCCACCAAGTTGGGCTTCAGCGGCTTGCGTTGCGGCAAGACCTTGAAACCGGGCTTTGTGGTCACCGACGAACCGGGCATCTACTTCATCCCCACCCTCATCGACATGTGGAAGGCTGAAGGCAAGTTCAAGGAGTTCATCAACTACGAAAAACTGGAGACTTACAAGGACTTCGGTGGCATCCGCATCGAAGATGACCTGCTCATCACCGAAGACAGTTGCCGTATCCTCGGACGACCGATCCCAAAGACCGTCGCCGAGGTTGAGGACATGTGCGCCCAAGGCCGCGAATGGATCAAGATGACAGCGATGTATTAAACGAAAAAAGCGAGGCGTTGCCTCGCTTTTTTCGTTTTAAAACTCCATCACCAGCTTAACATTGACATACCTTGGCGTCAAATAATTCGGTGCTCCATAATATCTATTGTCAATGTATTTCACCCAATTGTAGGAAACCACATTCGGGATATCAAGCAGATTGAAGACATCCACACTCACAAACATATTCCTTACATACCTCAACGGATTGCCCTTGCTGAAACTGCTGGCCTCGCTGATAAGCTGCTTGCTGAAACCGATGTCAACGCGGCGGTAAGCTGGGTAACGGCTTGAAGTGGAATAAAAGTCGGAGTTGTTTTCATTGACGGGCAAACCCATGCCGAAGGTCAGCGTCATGTTGACACGCCAAGTCGGAGCATTGGGAATGTAATCCTGGAAGAAAAGCGAAAAGTTGACCAACTGATTTGAGGGACGATAATGCCAGCCCAAAGCAAGGGTGTCGGCCACTTGGTCATCAGTGTGGTTATAAAAAGGCAAGCGCTTACCTTCTGCATCCACCAAACAATAATCGCCGCGAATATCCTCCTTGGTCTGCATTATGGACAGGCTCGCCCAGCTGTCGATGCCTTTCACAAACTCTCCATTCACCTTAAAATCAAGACCCGTTGCATACGCTCTTGCCGATTGGTCGGCATAGTAACGAATACGAACATTATCGATGTCGTAAGGGATAACATGGGTGAACCACTTGAAATACAACTCCGAGGTAAGGATAAAAGGTCGATTGAAGGCCCGGAACTTGAAATCGTTGCCCGCCACAATCTGATACGACTGTTGCGCTTTGGCATCTTTGAAAAGGCTTCCATCGCGGTTTCGGATTTCACGATAGAATGGCGTTTGGTTATAAACACCGCCCGACAACCGATAAACCATCTCATTCTTCTCATTCTCAGGCTTATAGGCGACACCAGCCCTCGGACTGACATACACCTTATTATTATAGCCCCAATAATTGGCTCTCAATCCGCCCGTGATGACAAATTCGCCTTCTTCTTTGTAAGGAATTGTCCAAGAATTCTGCACAAAACCGTCAAAATTATTGACTGAAAGCAGATTGTTTGACTTATGCACAAAATCCATCCCGATTTTAGGCAACACGTCGGGATAGCCACCAATCACATCAGGGACATGAGGTAGGCTATAACCCGCCGAGTCCATCATCTGCCATTCGTCCACCACATCGTCGATATCCTGATGTTGGAAACGCAAGCCCCATTTCAGCAGACAGTTATCAAAGGCATAGAGACCTTTATGGTCGAGGTTGTAGACCTGGGCATAAAAGTCGTTGCGGGCATGCTTGGTGAGCGTTCCAACTTCGTGGTTTTCAATCACCTCGCCAAACTCTTCAGAGCCAAAAGACGTGTTGCGAATTCCAAAGAAATACTGCTCTCGAATGTCAAATGTCTCAGTTTCGTATGCAGAATAGGCCGAAGCTATCCACTTCAGGTTCAAGTCCTTGCTGGGCTTGTATGACAGGGTAAAGGAACCTAAGCCCGTCGCATAGTCATCGATTTCCTGTCCCCCGAAATACACATTCAGCTGAAGCGGAATGTCGATAGTGCCGAAGTTGATTTTCGCATTTTGTGGAATCAACATATAACGATTCTTGGAGTAATACCCCAAAAAAGACAATCCCCATTTCTCATTGAACTTGTAGTTGAACAAGGCCTGTACATCGGTGAAATTGGGCTTATAGTCGCCTTTGGTGTTCATCATGCCCAGTGCCAAGGCCGTGTTTTTGTAGCGTGCCCCTACCAAATAGCTAAACTTCTCATTTTTCGTGGCGCCTTCCACATGAGCTTCAGCACCCAAAAGACTCAAACTCAACGAGCCGGCAATTTCCTTAGGCGTTTTATAAGTGACATCAAGCACCGACGACATTTTGTCGCCATACTCAGCTGCAAAGCCTCCTGCCGAAAACTCGATATTGTTGACCAACTGCGAATTGACAAAGCTCAATCCCTCTTGTTGTCCCGACCCGACGAGGAAAGGACGGTAGATTTCGATGCCGTTCACATAAATCAGGTTCTCATCGAAATTGCCGCCGCGCACACGGTATTGGGAACTCAGCTCGTTATTCGATACCACACCAGGCAAGGTCTTGATAAGGGTTTCAACGCCACCGCCCATCGTGGGCAGCATGGTAGCTTGCTTGGCGTCAAGGCGTGTCAAGCTTGAAGCCTCGGTGCCACGGTCACTGATGACGGCATCGGGGAGCACCGTAGCGGTGGAATGCAGCACCATATCGAGTTTCCGTTTTTCGCCTTGTTTCAGTCGCACCGTAGCTTTTTTCTGCTCATAGCCGATGAACGAAAAATGGATGGTCCAAGTGGAATCCGACAACAGCGACAATTCATAATAGCCACGCGAGTTGGTCGTGTAGCCCACCAACAGCTCGGGCACCACCACATTGACCATTTCGATGGGATGGCCCTGCTCGTCAATCACCTTGCCGTAGACAGTAGCCGTCGGCAGCTGTTGTGCCGAAGCAAACAGGGAAGTCAACAAAAATGCTATGAAGATGAACTTCGCTCGCATGAATGGATAACTGAAATTATCGGGAAATATTATCTGCCTGAAGGGAATTGGCCTATTCAAACAAAAAAAGCCGCTGCGCAAGGCACAGCAGCTCTGATATGGTTCACGTCGGCAGATTACCAACGTTCAAGGTTACCTTCTGCAGAAGCATCCAAGATGGCTTGGTAGATACCTTTCTTGTTGATGGTACGCATACCGGCAGCCGAAACCTTCAGCACAACCCATTCATCCCATTCCGGAACATAGAACTTCTTGATTTTCAAATTCGGTTCAAACGTTCTCTTGGTCTTTTTGTTGGAGTGAGAAACATTGTTGCCGTGCATGACCTTTTTACCTGTAATTTGACAAACTTTTGACATGACTCTTATCCTTTATTATTTACACTTGTCTATTTTTCTAACGGGCTGCAAAAATACAATTTTTTTCTTTACCCAAAGCGTTTCTGAAAAAATTGTGTCAAAAAAAGTACAATCGCTCCACTTTTCTAAGTTCAACTCTTCATGTGAACATCCATTTGTGGGAATGGAATGTTCAGACCCTCTTGGGCAAATGTCTTGTAGACCTTTTCGTTCATGCTGAAAAACACAGGCCAATAATCTGCCAATTTGACCCATGCACGCACCGTGATATCAACAGAGCTGTTGTTAAGTTTGATCAATTCGATGAAAGCTTCGGGCGACTTCAAGACTCGCTGATCCTCGTCCAACATTTGTCGCAACACAGCCTTTGCCTTGTCGTAATCATCACCATAGGCAATGGAAAACACCCAGTCGACACGGCGCGTATCCTGTTTCGAATAAACGGTCATCACACCTGTGGCAAGGGCTCCATTGGGGAGAATCACCTCTTTATTGTCGGTCGTCAACAGATGTGTATTAAAGATTTGTATTTCGTTCACTATGCCTTCCATACCTTGTGCGGAAATAAAGTCGCCCACCTTGAAAGGTCGAAACATAATGATCAGCACGCCACCTGCAAAATTCTGCAACGTGCCGCCCAACGACATGCCTACAGCCAAACCCGCTGAGGCCAGCAAAGCCACTAACGACGATGTATTAATGCCCAAAATGCCGACAATAGCCATGATGAGGAAGAAATTCAACACCACAGCGACCAAGTTAGACAGGAAACTATGCAAGGTAGCATCGCCATGACGACTCATCAACCCTTTAGCCATCCACCTTTTAATCAATTTGATAATCCAACGTCCCAAAATGAGTATAACAATAGCAGCTAATATCTTAAGGCCCAAAGGAACAATATAAGTCTTCACCAAATCGGGAAGCCATTCCGAGACGGGTGTTGTCGTCAATTTGTGTATGCCTTCAGTCATGGTGGCGAGTGCAGAAGTGTCCTGTATCGACTCAGAAACTTGAGTGGCTATGCTATCATTTTCCATATTTCCGTTATTTTTGGGATGCAAAGGTACGGATAATTCATATATTTTGTAATTTCGCCCCAAAATTCTTTCCATGAATCTTAAAAGCATTAAAGCCTATTGCAAGAATCCGAAAAACCGCAGCACAGTTAATGTTGGGTTATTTATCGTATTGATAATCAGCTTTCACTACATCTATTTGGGTTGGCAGGCCTTAGGTTATTGGCCTATCGGGAAATGGGTCGAGAAATTGATGGTTTGGTCGGTCGATTTAGTCTACAGCCAGTCTTGTTGGGTGCTCGACCATATCTTTAACATAGACATCGCCACCATTAGCGGCATGAGGCTCATTGAGGCAATCAACAGCGAAGGCGGTTGGGCCCGCGTCGTCATCGCACCCGAATGCGCCAGTATGAAGCAATGGATGCATTGGCTCTTCCTCATGATTCTCTTCCCTGGCCCTTGGAAACATAAGTTGTGGTACATTCCAGCAGGTCTAGTCATCATCGAATGGACCAACGTAATTAGGATTTGCGGCATATTACTCATGCAGATTGCGTGGCCTAATATCAATATCCACCTTTTCGGCAACGATATTAACACTTTCCACCTCGCCCACGACTATATCTTCAAGGTGTTTTTCTATCTCATCATTTTCCTTATGTGGATGCTTTGGGTGGAGAAATTCTACAATCCGTCATTAAAAACCAAACAACATGAATAACAATCCTATCATCTTCATCCTTGACGCTGGCGGCACGGGCTTCAAGTTCTCGGCCGTGCAAGACTGGCACGAAATCATCGAACCTTTCACCATTCCTTCGGCAGCTCCCACGCTGGAAGAAGTGCTACAAAAACTCATCACGGGCTTCCATGAATGTGAGACTCGCTGTGGTGCCAAGGCGGCTGCCATCAGTTTCTGCTTCCCTGGTCCAGCCGATTATCCCAACGGCATCATCGGCGACTTGGAGAACCTGCCCACATTCCATGGCGGAGTACCACTGAAAGTCATGCTTGAGAACGAATTCCATGTGCCCGTCTACATCAACAACGACGGCGACTTGTTTGCCTATGGCGAAGCCTTAAACGGCTTGCTGCCCGAAGTGAACAAACTGCTTGAGCAGCAACGCAACCCAAAACGCTACAAGAACCTGTTAGGTGTCACCATCGGCACGGGTTTTGGCGGTGGCATAGTTATTAATAAGGTGTTGCTTAATGGCGACAACTCGGCAGGCGGTGAAATCAACCGTCACCGCAACCCGCTCTACCCCACCACCAGTGCCGAAGACAGCATCAGCATCCGAGCCGTGCGCCGCGTGTATGGCCGCGAGGCTGGCATCGAGTTCGACAAAACACCTCATCCCTACGACATCTACAAGATAGCCATGGGACAACTGCCTGGCGACAAGGAAGCAGCCTTGAAGTCGTGGAATGAGATGGCCACAGCCTTGGCCGACGTGTTGGCCAACGCCATTTCGCTTATCGATGGCATCATCGTCATCGGCGGTGGTTTGTCAGGAGCTTGGCCTGTCTTCATGCCCATGTTAATCAAAAAGATGAACGAGCCCTTTACCGGCCTCAAGGACGGTCACTCATTCAGTCGAATGGAGACCGAAGCTTATAACCTAATGGATGCACAAGACATGATTCGCTTCACCGAAAAGTCGGGCAAGATGATCAAGGTGCCGTTCAGCAACCAAGAAGTTTGGTACGACCCCACCAAATGCGTCGGCGTGGGCGTCACCAAGCTCGGCACATCATCAGCAGTGGCCATTGGCGCATATGCCTTTGCCATAGAACAGCTGAAAAAATAACAACCAACTGTAGAGACGCGCCAAGGCGCGTCTCTACAGCGTGCCAAATTCCTGCACTTTTTTATATCCTTTTGACTATCAAAACCAAAAAACTTATCAACACCCACTGTTGATAAAATGCGCTTTAAAAAGTCGAATTTTTAGAGCGACATATCCGCTTCTTTCTTAATTTCGCAAACTGAACGAGCGTCAGAAAAAACGCCATTGTTTTGCCCATAAGAGTTTAAAAACCAAAAAGATGCGATTAAACCATACGCAATTGGAATTGGATGGAGACCTATTTAGTGGCTTTGAGGAAGCTCAAGAGACCCAAGTTGAAGTTCACCCCTACGACAAGATCATTGAGTCGCGAAAAAACACCACTTTCGCGGCCGAGCAGATCGAAAGTCAGGATGAAGTTCAGGTGGTTGAAAAAGAGCCGAAAAATGACGAAGCCGTAAAGGTCGAGTATCATGCCTATCCCATTGAGGAAGTAAAGGCTGCCGCCAAGGAATACTTCCATGGTGACGCATTGGCTGGTGATGTTTGGGCAAACAAATACGCTCTCAAGGACAGTGACGGCAACATCTACGAGCTCACCCCTGACGACATGCATCACCGAATCGCCCGCGAGATTGCCCGTATCGAGCGTCGCTACCCTAACCCGATGAAGGAAGAGGAGATTTATGAGGTGCTGAAAGACTTCCGTTACATCGTGCCCCAAGGCAGCCCCATGACGGGCATTGGCAATGACTTCCAAATCTCATCGCTGTCGAACTGCTTCGTCATCGGCAACAATGGCGATTCCGACTCGTATGGCGGCATTATGAAAACTGACCAAGAGCAGGTACAACTGATGAAACGACGTGGTGGCGTGGGTCACGACCTATCGCACCTCCGACCTGCCGGCAGCCCCGTGAAGAATTGTGCCCTCACCTCAACAGGTGTGGTGCCTTTCATGGAGCGCTTTTCCAATTCCACAAAGGAAGTCGCCCAGGACGGCCGTCGCGGTGCCTTGATGATGACCATCAGCATCAAGCACCCCGACTCGGAAGCCTTCATTGATGCAAAGATGAGCCAAGGCCGCATCACCAATGCCAACATATCGGTGCGCCTCACAGATGAGTTCATGCAATGCGTCAAGGAAGGCAAGCCGTTCGTTCAGCAATATCCTATCGATTCACCCAACCCGAAATACACCAAGGACATAGATGCTCGTGCCTTGTGGAACAAGATCATCCACAACGCGTGGCAATCGGCCGAGCCTGGTGTGATGTTCTGGGATACCATCATCCGCGAGTCCATTCCTGACTGCTATGCCGACCTCGGCTTCAAGACCTTGAGTACCAACCCCTGCGGCGAGATTCCACTATGCGCCTACGACAGCTGCCGCCTGTTGGCCATCAACCTCTACAGTTATGTTGACCATCCGTTCACGCCCGAAGCCCGCTTCAACCACCAGCTTTTCTCAAAACATGTAGCCATCGCCCAGCGCATGATGGACGACATCGTCGACCTTGAAATCGAGAAGGTGGACGGTATTCTGGCCAAAATCGCTGCCGACCCCGAAGACGACGAGGTGAAACGCACCGAAGCCAACCTCTGGAAAAACATCAAGGCCAAGTGCTTGCAAGGTCGTCGCACGGGTATCGGCATCACTGCCGAAGGCGACATGCTCGCTGCCTTGGGCAAGCGCTATGCTTCTGATGAGGCCATCGCCTTTTCCACCGAGATTCAGAAGTTGTTGGCTTACAATGCCTACAAATCATCGGTCAACTTGGCTGAAGAACGCGGCAAGTTCCCGATGTTTGATGACAAGCGCGAGGAGAACAACCCCTTCATCAAGCGTCTGCGTGCCTTGGACGAAGATCTCTACCAAAAGATGTGTCGTGTGGGTCGTCGCAACATCGCCATGCTGACCATCGCCCCCACAGGCACCGTCAGCATCTGCACCCAAACCACCTCAGGCATCGAGCCAGTCTTCATGGTAGCCTACAAACGTCGCCGCAAAGTGAACCCCAACGACAAGGATGTCCACGTCACCTTCACCGACGTGACGGGCAACTCGTTCGAGGAATACAATGTGTTCCACCACAAGTTCATCACCTGGCTCGAAGTGAATGGCTACAATGTCGACGAGGTGCTGCATTACGACGATGAGAAACTCAACACCGTCATCGCAAAGTCGCCTTACTACAAAGCCACGGCCAACGACATTGACTGGGTGAACAAGGTGAAGATGCAAGGCTCGATGCAAAAATGGGTCGACCACAGCATCAGCGTGACGGTCAATGTTCCAAAGGAAACCACGGAAGAACTGGTCAGCCAGATCTATATGACCGCTTGGGAGAGCGGCTGCAAAGGTATGACCATATACCGTGACGGCTCCCGCGACGGTGTGCTGGTCTCCAAGGATGAAAAGAAAGACGGCCCTTCGACTCCTTCGACTGGCTCAGGGACCTCAAAAGATACCAAAGATAACGGCCGACCTGACGACATCCATGAGAACTCGGCCCCACCACGCCCGAAAGAGTTGGAATGCGATGTGGTGCGTTTCCAGAACAACTACGAGAAATGGATTGCCTTCGTCGGCAAACTCCATGGAAAGCCGTACGAAATCTTCTTGGGCAAAGCCGAAGACTTCTTCCTGCCGCCTTACATCGAGAAGGGCATCATCATCAAGGAGAAAATCAAGGGAGAGACTTCGCGTTATGACTTCCGCTATACTGACAAGGACGGCTATGAAGTGATGATGCAAGGTTTGTCACGCTCATTCGACAAGGAATACTGGAACTACGCCAAGCTCATCTCTGGCATCTTGCGCCACGGCATGCCCATCCAATATGTGATTGAATTGGTACAGAATTTGAATGTAGAGGAAGAAAGCATCAACACTTGGAAAAATGGCATCGCCCGCGCTTTGAAGAAATATGTGCCCGATGGCATGGTTGACGAAAAAGAAAAATGCCCCACTTGCGGTGAAAAGCTCGTCTTTGAGGACGGCTGCAAGCATTGCCGCAATTGCGGTTATTCCAAGTGTGGGTAAACTAAGACGAAAACAGTTGTTTTTTTATCTTCATAATGGCAGGTCGTCGGCGCAAGTCGGCGACCTTTTTTGTACTACTTTTCACAAAGAACGACCAAAATCACACCATATTCCCTCATTGCGGGCTTGACCCGTAATCCCCTACGCGACAGGGATCCCCTTTAGCGCAGGGGATGGCGGATGTTTCTCCCCATGAGGGTAAAATGGGTACGATTAATGCCTAGCAGTGACGCAATGCGACATCAAAGTTGAAACAAGTCTTTCACATTTGCTGTTGTGACAGCAGCAAAGTCTTCCAAAGGCATTCCAAGAATTTCTGCAATGCGTTTCGCTGTGTGAACAAGGAATGAAGGTTCGTTGCGCTTACCGCGACAGGGAACGGGCGCAAGATAAGGCGCATCGGTTTCCAAAACGATTCTATCCAATGGTAGATTGGACAGATACTCCTTTACGCCACAGTTTTTGTAAGTGGTCACGCCACCCAAGCCGAGATGGAAACCCAGCTCAAGGTAGACTTTGGCTTCTTCCTCAGTTCCTGTGAAGCAATGCATAATTCCACGCAATCCTCCGTCTTGTTTCTTTTCTAGGATCTTCACCATCTTGTCAAAGGCATTGCGGCAATGGATGGAAAGCGGCAAATGGAGCTGCTTGGCCCATTCCAATTGGGTCTCAAAAGCATCTAATTGTTCCTTCTCGTATGACGCGTCCCAATAGAAATCGAGGCCGACCTCCCCCACTCCGACATATTGGACACGGGACTGAGAGACGCGGGACGCGGGACGAACTTCGCCCAACTCCTTTTCCATCATGGAAAGAACTTCTTTGTAATCCTCCTTGACTTCTTCAGGCTGCAAGCCCATCATCACTCGGGTGCAGTCGGGGTATTGCACATGCAGTTCGAGCATTGGCGCGATGGTAGAGACATCCACATTGGGCAGAAGCATCATCCTCACGCCCGCGTCAAGGGCGCGTTGTATAGCCTCTTTTCGGTCAAGGCTGAATTGGTGGTCGTAAATATGGGTGTGGGTATCTATCAAATACATGTTCTTTCCTTATTTCGCATTGCAAATGCTAATATTCACTGCTTTCGGATTGCAAATCCGAAAGAGCCTCATCAATACAAGAAATTGTCGTAAGGATATCGAATCGCGTGCATATCGCGTATTTCCTTGTAAAGCAAATCCCTGAACTCCTGATAGTTGTCGCGGTTTTTGGCAGAGATAAAGATGCAGTTTTCGTTCATCTTGGCCATCCAGGTTTTTTTCAACTCATCGTATGAGACATTGCGCTTGGTAGGTGGTGTCAGGTCGTCGGGGTCTTTCTCTTCCCAAGTGTAGGCATCGGTCTTGTTGAAAACCACGATAGTCTTCTTGTCGGCGCAGCCCAACTCGGCCAAGGTCTGGTTGACGACTTCCATCTGCGCCTCGAAGTCGGGATGCGAGATGTCAACCACATGCAACAGGATGTCCGACTCACGCACCTCATCCAAAGTCGACTTAAACGATTCCACCAAATGATGCGGTAACTTACGGATAAATCCTACAGTGTCAGACAAAAGGAACGGAAGATTATCCACAACTACCTTACGCACCGTGGTATCAAGCGTAGCGAAGAGTTTGTTCTCCGTGTAGACCTCCGACTTACTCAACAGGTTCATGATGGTCGACTTGCCCACATTGGTATAGCCCACCAAGGCCACACGCACCAATTTGCCGCGATTTTTGCGCTGTACGGTCTTCTGCTTGTCGATATCCTTCAGCTTCTCCTTCAGCAAGGCGATGCGTTCCAAAATTAAGCGGCGGTCGGTCTCGATTTGGGTCTCACCAGGACCACGCATACCGATACCACCACGTTGGCGCTCCAAATGCGTCCACATACGGGTCAGGCGAGGCAGAAGATACTGGTATTGCGCCAATTCCACCTGTGCCTTGGCGTGTGCCGTATGTGCATTGGAGGCGAAGATGTCCAAGATGAGGCTGGTACGGTCGAGGACACGACACTCCAGTGCCTGCTCCATATTGCGGGCTTGCGTAGCACTGAGCTCATCGTCGATGACGGCGATCTCGATGTTCTCCGCCTTAATGTACTGGTGAATCTCCTCGAGCTTGCCCGAACCGAGATAGGTCACGCTGCTTGGTCGGTCCAAAGGCTGCACAAAACGAGCTACTGGGATACCGCCTGCCGTCTCCAACAAGAAAGCCAGCTCGTCGAGGTATTCTTCCGTGCGCTCACGACCTTGTTGTTTGCTGGCAACGGCGATAAGCACCGCCCTTTCGGGAATTTTTTCGTAGGTTATAAAGTCGCCCATTGGCCTATTGATTATGAGTTTTGTTTGATGATTTCAACCATTTCTGCTGGAGTGACCACAAAGTCCACTTGAGGAAAATGGCGGATGTTTCCTGTAACCAAAAAAGAGTCTTCTTTCGACAATGCCACTTCGTAGAAAACAACATCTTTCGGGTCAGGTAGGATTTCTTTGGAAGGCACCCGATGGGAAGCGACACCATCCGATTTCACCATCTCAATGAACTTTTTGATTTTCTCCATCGGGAGGTGAAATTTCTCACGACACAAAACATCACCATATTCTTTTAGTATTTCATCGCAATACAACGGGGTAATTGATCTTTCTGTCAGAGATTCCAATACCGATACCTTTGGCGAATCCATATTCTTGGTTATCATTCCTGAAACAACCACATTTGTGTCAACAACCACAAAAATCCTTTTCTTTTTCTTCATTTCCCCTCCCTCGCCAACTGGATTTCTTCATTGATTTCATCCAAAGTAAGGTCGGGAAAAGCACCTTGCTCAGCCATCTTACGAATTTCCAAAAACGCTCGACGACCTTCCTCATGGGCGACATCCGCCTCCGACATTTCAATCTCAAAAGGTATCCTTCGCTTTCGAACTACGGTACGGACAAAAATATTGAATGCGGTGGAGGCACTCATGCCGAAGCCTTCGCAAAGCGTATCAAAACGGTTTTTCAGATCTGAATCCAAACGGATGGTATATGCTGCCTGTGACATAATGATGCTATTTTGATGGCAAAAATACATCAAATATTTGATTTATGATGCATTTTTCAAGAAAAAAGTACATAGCACTATATGACGCGAGACACGAGACATTCAATTTGTCTCGTGTCTCGCTGTCTCATATAATTATTAATACTGTCTAAATCCGATAATCTTCCTCACTTCATTCAGTGTCTTCGCCGCGCTCTCACGGGCCTTTTCGGCGCCCATACGAGCAATGCGGTCGAGACGTTCGGTATCTGATGAGAACTCGATGATGCGCTCACGAATGGGAGCGACTGTCTTTTCGAGGTCTTCTGCAAGTTGTTTCTTCATGTCGCCGTAGCGGATGGAGCAGTCGTTCCACTTCTCGTCGAAGTATTTCACCGTCTCAGGCTCGCTAACGATGCTCATCATCGTGAAGAGGTTTTGGATGACCTCGGGCTTGGGGCTGTTGGGCTCGGACGGGCCGCTATCGGTGACGGCGCGCATCACCTTCTTGCGCATGGTCTTCTCATCCTCGAAGAGGTAGATGCAGTTGCCGTCGCTCTTGCCCATCTTGCCGCTACCGTCCAATCCTGGCACCTTGATGGCATCACCACCGAAGTAGTAATTCTGCGGCTCGGGGAAGAACTCCACTTGATAGATATTGTTGAAGCGGCGGGCGCACTTGCGGGCCATCTCCATGTTCTGCTCCTGGTCCTTACCAACGGGCACCCATTTGGCGCGATGTTGCAGGATGTCGGCGGCCATCAATGTTGGATAAGTGAACAAGCCAGCATTCACATTGTCAGGCTGTTGACGGGCTTTCTCCTTGAAGGTGGTCACGCGACCCAATTCGCCGATGTAGGCGTTCATATTGAAATAAAGATACAGTTCAATGGTCTCCGGCACATCACTCTGAATGTAGATGGTGGCCTTTTCAGGGTCGATGCCACAGGCAAGGTATTCGGCCAAGATGGTGCGGGCCGAACGCTGTATATTTTCGGGTTTGGGGTGCGTGGTCAGCGAATGCCAGTCGGCGATGAAGAAGTAGCAGTTATAGTCTTCCTGCATCTTCACGAAGCTACGCACGGCGCCATAATAATTACCAAGGTGAAGGTTTCCGGTGGGGCGGATGCCGCTCAAAACGATGTCTTTCATCAGTTATCAGTTATTCAGTTGTTCAGTTGTCTGTTATTTGGGTGCAAAGATAGGAATTTATAGGGATTTTCTTCGCAAAGAAATATGAAATATTGACTAACGTCGAATCTTCGATTTCAACGTAGTTAAATCTTTCAAAAATCGTTTTTTGTCAGATTTTCTTGCCGAAGGTAATCCCACAAAAAAAGCCCGTCTCATTGTGAGACAGGCTTTCATAGTTCGATTTGAGACCGTGGTCACCGCACCACAAATTTCCGCGTCTCGCCTGCAAAGGTAATGAAATACATGCCTTGCGGCAATGAAGACACATTAATCTGCTGATTATCAGCGTTTATGTTGCCTAAAAGGACGGTTTGACCCAGCAGGTTGGTGATACGGTAGGTTTCCACTGGTAGAGACGGTGTGCACACCGTCTCTACAAACAAAACGCCGTTTGTAGGATTAGGATAAACCGCAAAGGTCCCTGCGGTCCCTGAGCCTGTCGAAGGGCCGTCCTCCTCCACGCCATGCACCTCCGAATAAATCGCGTCGCAGTCCTCGTCGCCGTATTTGAAGACCAATTCGTCCTCAACCCAATAGCAGCGCAGACCTTCCACGCGTACGCCATCGCCGTTATCCATCAGCCTCTC